>JABLTP010061898.1_pt1 | contig 141488 bp, 114 predicted proteins | sample 7160111 | NCBI WGS metagenome assembly JABLTP01 (sample SAMN14651227, study PRJNA627086) | human gut metagenome | isolation source: feces | host: Homo sapiens
AAGCTGAGCATAACCGGCGGTGTAACCATTCCGAATATCAAGGTCGGCAACGTGGTTTCGATTCGAGGAACAGTCACTTCCGCATCTTCCAACTTGAAGAGTGTGACGGTTGGCGTTTATGACAGCAACAACAAGTTAGTAACCGGAAAGACAGCAACACCGAATGCAAAAACCTACAATGTTCGCAATCTGGATGCGTATGTCAGCTTTGGTGACTTGAAGGCAGGTACTTATTATTATAGAGTCTTTGCAACCAACGCTACTACAACGAATTTCCCAGTTGTAGAGCAGAAATTCAAGGTTTCTGCGAACGGAAGTACAACAGCATCCGACACCTTGAGCATTTCGGGCGGTACAAGTGTTCCGAATATCACAGAGGGAACGTCCGTTGTAGTAAAAGGAACGGTGTCCTCTGCCTCTTCCAATATCACCAGTGTAACAGTTGGTGTTTATTCTGCATCCGGAAACTTGATTACCGGAAAAACAGCAAAGCCAAATGCAAAATCATATGATTTGCGAAAGTTGGATGCTTATGTCAACTTTAACCTGTTGACACCGGGCAGCTACCTGTATCGTGTAACGGTATCCAACGGCACAAAGACACAACAGTTGGTCAATCAGGCGTTTCAGGTTAAGGCAAAGAGTGGCAGTGCACAAAGCAAAGATAAATTGACGCTTTCCGGCGGAACAACTATTCCCAATATCAAAGTTGGAAAAGCGGTCAGCATTCGAGGAACGGTGAAATCGGGAACTTCAAACATTACCAGCTTAACAGTTGGTGTTTTCACTTCCTCCGGAAATTTGGTGACAGGGAAAACCGTTCGACCAAATGCAAAATCCTATGACATCCATCAGGTGGATGCATACGTCAATTTCAATCTGCTGTCCCCAGACACCTATTATTATGGTGTGGTTGCAACGAATAGCAGCTATCAAAATCAGATTGTTTCATATCAGAAATTCACTGTTACCAAGTAACAAGAAAGAATATCTGCTGATAAAAAATCCGGTATCCCGTTTGGGATGCCGGATTTTTGCTTTATTGTTTTATTGGATTGGATGTTATCAGTTATAGCATCGGGTCAGATTCAAGTTCAGCAGGTTCTTCAATTGGAATAACTTCCAGAACGATGCAAGTAACATTGTCAATGCCGCCATAATTGACAGCAGTTTGCACCAGAACCGCTGCTTCATTGAAGTAATCCTGAGAGAGAATATCTTGAATTTCCTGTTCCGAACACATGTCAACCAGTCCATCTGTACAGAGCAGGAACTTTCTTCCGGGCTGTAATGCAACCGGCGGACGGCTGTCCGCATTCAAGCCCAACCCATTCTTATCAACGCCAACATAGAGCGTTAAACGGTGCTGGTCTGCACTTTTTTTGGCTTGAGCCTCAGTATAAATACCGGCATCTAATTTCTGATTAGCAAGGGTGTGATCCCGTGTCAGACAAATTAAATCTTCTTCATCCTGCATATAAATCCGGCTATCACCCAGATAATAAAGTTTTGCAAGCCCGTCAATAAAATACAGCATTGCAAAAGTGGTACCGCCGCTCAGGCAATTTTTTTCTCGCAGCATATCACAGATAGAATTGTTGGCTTCTGTGACAAATTCTGTGACAATTTGATCCACAGCCCGCATTCCCTCTGCATTTTTCAGGCGGCGTTCATATTTTTTCATGGTCTGTACTGCAATTTCGGAGGCAATTTCTCCGTAAGCAGCCCCGCCCATGCCATCAAAAACGGCAAAGCTCATGCCGTCAGCATCGCTGATGGTATAGGTTGCAGAAAAATCATTTCGGAAGATTTCATTCAACCGCAAACCTTCCAAATAAAAATTATCCTCATGATTTCCACGAACTTTTCCAATATGCGTGGAAACAGAAACTCTCAGGTTATAAGCAGTAATGCCAGGTTTAATAAAAAGTGTATCGTCCTGTGTTTGGAAAATCTCATTCTTATTGCTGGAATAATAATATAGTGCTTCTTCTTCCTGTTCCATATCTGAATTTGTATCAAATTTCATGGTTATGCTCTCCTTCTTCTCAATTCTTTGCCGCTGCAATCACAATGAAAATTCTGCTGTCCGCAGAGCCGATTTCATGGAATGCAGCATGGTTGGTTATCCAACATGAAATTGTGCTTTCGTGAAGACGAATAAACCATATACTATCATACCACACTTTTTCCAAAAAGTAAATAACAAAATGAAAAATCCTGTTTGCCATTTCGATGATTTTTTTGGTTTTGCGATTTTCTATCTGGAAACAGAAAAAAGAACACTCCCGAAAACCACGTTTCGGAAATGTTCTCTTTGAATTCAGAAAGTTATATTGCATAAAAAGTATGCGGAATCGTCTTGCACTGTGCCACAAACGGAACAACCTTCCGCAGAGCCGAACAGCATTTGCGAGCAGGTTCTTGCGAGGGGAACAGCCCGAAAACCGCCGAGCCGCTGCCCGTCATCAGGCTGGCAAATGCTCCCCGTGCGAGCATTTCCTGTTGCAACTTCTGGACAATCGGCAGTTCGGTGACTTCTGCGAATAGATTTCCGCAGAGCGGTGCAAGGTCTTTCGGTTCTGCATATGCCTGTAGCCGCTGTTTCATCTCCGGAACATTTGGATGTGGCGGATTTTGCAGGGCATCCATTGCCGCATATGCAGCTGCTGTGGAGATACCGCCTTTTCCCTTTGCAAGGACAACTGATACATCGCCCAAATAGGGGAGCGGTTGGATTTCTTCGCCAACGCCGGCAGCATATGCCGTACCGCCGTAGAAGAAAAATGGAACATCTGCCCCCAGCTGCAATCCCATTTCACAGAGTTCTGCATGAGAAAGCCCTGCTCCGGTCAGCTGATTGCAGGCATATAAAACCGCTGCTGCGTCGGAACTTCCGCCGCCCAAGCCCGCTTGAGAGGGGATATATTTTTGCAGGTAGATGTCAAAGCCGACAGGACATCCGGTTTTCTTTAAGAATAAATCCACCGCTTTCCATGCAATGTTCCGTTCATCTTTTGGAATCCACGGAATATTGCAGAGAATCCGAATGGCTTGTTCTCCGGTTCGGTGGGGGAACAGGGTCACTGTAATCGTATCATAGAGAGAAACCGTCTGAAAAACTGTTTCCAAGGTGTGATACCCGTCTGCCCGTTTTCCGACAACATCCAACGCAAGGTTGATTTTTGCCGGCGTTTTTAGAACCATCCGTTTCACGGTGTATCCTCCTGCTTATGCCGCTGGACAAAGGCTGCAATGTGTTCCAGTGCCTCCATGAGGTGTTTCAGGGAGTATGCATAGGAAACCCGTACAAAGCCTTCGCCGCTTTCGCCGAACGCACTGCCCGGAACAACGGCAACCTTTTCTTCCTGCAAGAGCTTTTCGCAGAATGTTTCGCTGTCCATGCCCGTGCTGCGAATGCATGGGAAGACATAAAATGCTCCTTCCGGATTGAAGCAGTGCAGCCCCATCTTATTGAAGCCGTCTACAACAATTCTCCGGCGAGCATCGTATTCATCGACCATTTTCCGGACTTCATCATCACATTCCTGCAAAGCGACAATGGCAGCGTACTGGCTGACAGTCGGTGCACACATAATGGCATACTGGTGAATTTTCAGCATTTGTTTTGCGAGTGGCTTCGGGGCACAAAGATAGCCCAGCCGCCAGCCAGTCATAGCGAATGCTTTGGAAAAGCCGCTGACATAAATCGTCCGTTCCCACATGTCCGGAATTGAGGCGATGGAACAGTGCTTTGTGCCATAGGTCAGTTCGGAATAGATTTCATCGCTCAGAACTAAGATGTTTGTTCCACGGAGCACTGCTGCAATCTTTTCCAAATCTTCCCGTGTCATGATACCGCCTGTCGGGTTGTTCGGATACGGGAGAATCAGCATCTTTGTCTTTTCCGTGATGTGTGCCTGTAATTCTTCCGGTGTCAGCTTGAACTTGTTCTCTTCCTTGGTTGGAATCGGAACAGCTACGCCGTGCATCAGTTCCACAATTGGTTTGTAACAGACAAAGCTTGGTTCTACGACCAGAACTTCATCTCCCGGATTGACGATGGCACGAATTGCAAGGTCAATGGCTTCCGAACCGCCGACCGTTGCGATGACTTCAGAATCCGGGTCATAGGTCAGGTCATATTTGCGGTTCAGGTAGTTGGCAATTTCTTTCCGCAGGTTGATCATGCCGGAGTTTGCACTATAAATAATCCGTTTCCGTTCGAGAATATCGACAGCTTCCTTTCGTACGACCCACGGTGTCTGAAAGTCCGGTTCGCCAACACCCAGACTGATGACGCCTTCCATCATTGCAGCAACGTCAAAAAATTTTCGGATGCCGGATGGCTGCATGCGTTTTACTTGGTCGGACAAAAGAGAATCATAATTGATCACAAATGATCGCCCCTTTCCAATGGACAAAAAGATAAAACAGTCAGCAGCTGTGTGGATTTTTGAAAAGTCTGCACAGCTGCTGTCAAAATCCGATTCTTTTTATTTTTTCGGTTTTCTTGCCTTACGGGAAATAGAAGCCCCGTTCGTCCTTTTCTTCGTCCACAACGATTTTTCCCATTTCCTTGTACTTTTTCAGGACAAAGTAGGTTGCTGTAGAGAGGACATTTCCGAGCGGAGCGAGCCGCTGGGAAACAAACAGGGAAACATCCTTGACGTTTGCACCCTTTACGGTTACGGCAAAGTCATATGCACCTGCCATCAGAGAAATGCTTTCCACTTCATCATATTGCATGATGGTACGGGCGATGGATTCAAATCCGCAGTCCCGCTGCGGGGTTACCCGCAATTCTACAATGGCAGTGACCATATCTTTGTTAATGGCTTCTTCGTTCAGAATGACACTGTATCCTTTGATAATGCCGTCTTCTTCCAGTTTCCGAATATCCGCCGCCACTTCTTCTTCCGTTTTTCCCAGCATAACCGCAAGCTGTGCGTTGGACAGACGGGCGTTTTGTTGCAGCAAAGAGATTAACTTTTGCATAACCATCAACCTTTCGTATTTTTTTGATATTTCCTTTCTGCAATGATGCAGAAAATGGACTTTATGGAATGGGAATATAAACGGGTTCTCGCTCTAAGTAATAGCAGAGATAGGAGAATCCGGCTTCCTTTGCAATGGCAATGGCTTCTTTGATGCCAGAGCCGACATCTTCCGCACAGTGTGCGTCAGAACCGATGGACAGGCTTTCTCCGCCCATTTCCCGATATAATTTGATGTATTCGAGTGTTGGGAATGGCTTCCCGTATTTCTGCCGCAGTCCGGAGGTGTTCAGCTCTAAGCCACAGCCATTGTTGACCAGTGCTTTCAGGCATTCGTGAATTTGTTCTTCATAGGCAGATAAGTCTACCGGCATACCAGCTTCGCCTTCGATGTAACGCAGCGGATAGGTCATATGTCCCAGCACATCGAATTTCCCCCATTGACAGAGTGTCAGCAGTTCCGAGAAATATTGTTCCAGCAGTTTTGGAACATCTTCTGTGCGATAATCCAGGAAATAAAAATCCGGTTTATTTTTCAGTTCGTGCAGGGAGGCGATGACAAAATCCAGCCGATTATCCTGCATCACAGAGTCCGCCAGGCCAAAATCACAGGGAATTTGTCCCAGTTCAATGCCACTGATGATATGCAGGCGGTTGCCATAGGCTTCCTTTGCGGCGTGGTTGTCTTTCATCGCTTTTTCCATGCGTTTGTAATAGCTGTATTCTTCTTCATCATTGCGTGGGGTTGTGCCATAATACCCCTGCGAATGCCAGCGGTTCAGTTCTACATGTTCTGTAATTGCCAGTGCTTCCAAGCCAAGGGAAATGGCACGGCGGCACAGTCCGCCAACCGTTCCGGTTCCATCCGGGGAATTTCCGGAATGGGTGTGACAATCAATTCCAAACATCCGTGTTCCTCCTGTCTGATTGGTTCATAAAATGGTTTGATTTTGATTTCAACATACGCTGCATCGATTTTTCGTCAGATACAATATCTATATTATAACACAGGCTGGGAAATCTGTCAACGAAATTTGAAAAGTGCAATCTGGCGAAATCCTGCACGGAATTTTTGAAAAATGACTTGACACCGCATTCTGTGTCATGCTACAATAAAAGGGAAAAGAATGGATGAACGAAAGAAACCGATTGCAGCAGCAAAATAGAAATGGTTCTTTTTTTGTGCAAAAAAAGAAATTTCAGAATTTCTGTGTGAATGCTCTTGTAAGTTGATAAAAAAAGTGCTATAATAAAAAAGAACGGGTTTCCTGCTGCAAAAAGATAATTAAAACAAGCGATACACGGTCAGCAACGCAGCTGCCTGTCAAAATAATCGCAGGAATGTGAGGGATTTTTGTGAAATTAGTTTCCATTGTTGTACCGTGTTACAACGAGGAAAAAGTATTGCCGCTGTTTTATGCGGAGATTACCAAGGTCATGAGCCAGATGCAGGAAAAATATCCGGAACTGGATTTTGAACTGCTGTTCATTAATGACGGCTCAAAAGATGGGACATTGCAGGAATTTCGGAAGATGGCAACGATGGATCATCGGGTGCGGTATGTTTCTTTCTCCAGAAACTTCGGGAAAGAAGCCGGTATGTATGCAGGGCTGCAGCACGCAAAGGGCGATTACGTTGTCATTATGGATGCCGATTTGCAGCATCCGCCGGCATTCTTACCGCAGATGTATGAATATGTCAAAGATGGAGAATATGACTGTGCAACCACACGGCGTGTCAGCCGAAAGGGCGAATCAAAAATTCGTTCCTGGTTCTCCAGAAAATTCTATAAAATCATGAATCACATTTCCCAAACCGAAATTGTTGACGGTGCACAGGATTTCCGGTTTATGACCCGTCAGATGGTCAATGCAATTTTGGAAATGAAAGAATATAACCGCTTTTCCAAGGGTATTTTCAGCTGGGTTGGTTTCCGGACACGCTATATTCCATATGAAAATGTAGAGCGTGCAGCCGGTACAACTTCCTGGTCGTTTAAATCCCTGTTCAAATACTCGCTGGAAGGAATTTTTGCATTTTCTACCGCTCCGCTGGCACTGGCTTCTCTGTTGGGAATTGTCAGCTGCCTGCTGGCGTTCATCATGATTTTAGTCGTCGTGATTAAATATCTGGCGTTTGGCGACCCGGTACAGGGCTATGCAACGACCATTTGTGTGATTCTGCTGATGGGCGGCTTACAGCTGTTCTGTACAGGGATTGTAGGACAGTATTTGTCGAAAACCTATCTGGAAACAAAGAACCGTCCGATTTATCTGGTACAGGAAACAGAAGAAGCCGTTCAGCAGCCGGATTCAAAAGCGAATCCAAATAAGCAGAATTGAAGCCGCATACACAGACCGCCCGTAAAGATACCGATTCCACACCGAAAAAGGGAATGTGGCTGTTTGTCTTTTTTCTGCTGCTGATTGCAGGGCTTGGCATTGCAGTCAGTCGGTTTTATGCCGCCAAAACAGAAGACCCATCCGCTTCTCACCATGTTTCTTCTGTTCCGGAGCAGGACAGCTGCTACATCTTTCAGGAGGAAAGCACCGGATTGTATGGACTTTCCGATGCAGACGGCAGAATCATTGCGGCGGCAGAGTGGAAAAACTTGTCCTTTATCGGCGATCATGGCGTTGCAGCAGTCAAGCAAATCGGGACGGAATCTGTGATGGGCGTGTTAGACCGAGAGGGAAACGTCATCGTTCCGTTTGTCTATCAGGATTTGTCCTATGTGAACAATCAGATTTTGGTCGGAAAACTGCTGCACGAAGATTTGTATTTTTTATACGACCGTTCTTTTCAGGATTTAACCAACTGCACTTGGAACGCCTATCTGTTAAAAGACAATGGGCTGACCTTGCAGCGGGGAACAGACAGCTTTTTCTATCAGCAGATAAAAGACGGAATCGCATTGCGGTCATTCGACTTGCAGCGAACCATACAGCGAAAAGTCGTCACAATGCACTGTGAACATCGGGTGACTGCACAGCGGTATCCCGTGGAAGTCTGGCAGATGCTGGGCGATGATTTGAGCGAATTTTTGAAAGCCTATCAGCGAAATGATGAAACGGCAGCCGCTGCCTTTTTGTCATCCGATGCCGTCACGCAGCTGCATCCGCTGATTCCCAAAAATAAAGCGGAAAAGTGGCTGGTGGATTGGAACAGTTCCATTGGCATTTCCAGTCAGATGACACAGGACAACACTGTTTTTTGCACCATCACTGTGAAGCGGGATACAGAATCCGCTGTTTTACGGGTTGCCTTTTCTACGGAATCGACAGCCGGAACATTACAGATTACAGGTCTGGAGATTTTACAGGAAAAAGCAGAAAAAACAGAGGAATCTTCTGCACTGGAAACAACTGCGGACTTTGTAATAAATGATGGAGGGCGGGACATTTCCGCCAATCCATTTGGAAGCGTTCAGGAAGAATGAGAAAAGAGGTTTCAAACATGAGTAAGAAAGTTGCAATCATTATGGGAAGCGACAGCGATTTGCCAGTTGTAAAGGCTGCCATTTCCGAATTAAAGGCATTCGGCGTGCCGAGTGAAGTGCATGTAATGTCCGCACACCGGACACCGGAACTGGTCGCAGAATTTGCAACCAATGCAAAGGAAAACGGCTTTGGTGTCATCATCGCTGCTGCCGGAAAGGCTGCTCACTTGGCTGGTGTCATTGCTGGTCATACCACCCTGCCGGTCATCGGGATTCCGATCAAGTCCTCTACACTGGACGGACTGGATGCCCTGCTGGCAACCGTACAGATGCCGACTGGTATTCCGGTTGCAACCGTTGCGATTGACGGGGCTGCAAATGCAGCAATTCTTGCTGTTCAGATGCTGGCACTTTCCGATGATGCACTGGCAGCACAGTTGGTACAGCGGAAGAAGACCATGGCAGAAGGCGTTGTAGAAAAGGAAAAGAAGCTGCTGGCTCAGCTCGAAGCATAACCAACCGCAAAACAGCCACGGATGATTTTTTATTTTTGTACGATTGAGGGAGTTTTTCCCTCTGTCATAAAACTGTGACCCTGTAAAAAATAAGCAGAGTCAAAAAATGGAGGAAAACAGTTATGGAAAACCTGCAGAAAAAAGAACAGATGTATGAAGGAAAAGCAAAGAAGGTTTATGCAACCAATCAGGAAGGCATTGTAATCGTAGATTATAAGGACGATGCAACTGCATTCAACGGCGAAAAGAAGGGTACAATCGTTGGAAAGGGCGTTATCAACAATAAGATGTCCAACTACATCATGAAGCAGCTCGAAGCCGCTGGCGTACCGACACATCTGGTAGAAGAACTGAGCGATCGGGAAACCGCAGTCAAGAAGGTTTCTATCGTACCGCTGGAAGTCATTGTAAGAAACGTAGCAGCCGGCAGTTTTTCCAAGAGAATGGGCGTTGAAGAAGGCAAGGCTCTGCTCCGTCCGATTATTGAATTTAGCTATAAGTGCGATGAACTGAACGACCCGTTCATCAACGATGATTATGCACTGGCTCTGGGTCTGGCAACCGAAGAAGAAATCAAGACCATCAAGACCTATACCGCAAAGGTAAACGAAGTACTGAAGGAATTCTTCCTGAAGATTGGTATCCGTCTGATTGACTTCAAGATTGAATTTGGTCGTCTGGCTGATGGCACGATCATTCTGGCAGATGAAATTTCTCCGGATACCTGCCGCCTGTGGGACGTTAAGACCAACGAAAAGCTGGATAAAGACCGGTTCAGAAGAGATATGGGCGGTACAGAAGAAGCATATCAGGAAGTTATGCACAGAATTTTTGGAGAATAAGATTATATGGGCGGATTTTTTGGTGCAGTTTCCGCAAACGACTGCATTTCAGACGTATTTTTTGGAACAGATTATCATTCACACCTTGGTACAAGACGGGGCGGCATGACCGCATTTTCTCCGGCACTGGGATTTCAGAGAAATATCCACAGCATTGAAAATTCCCCGTTCCGGACGAAATTTGAAAAGGACGTAGAGAGAATGCGGGGCAATATCTGCATCGGCTGTATCAGCGATACAGACCCGCAGCCAATTATGGTTCGCTCGCAGCTGGGGCTTTATGCAATCTGTTCGATTGGTGTCATCACCAATGCAGAAACCTTGTCCGAAGAATTGCTGGACAAGGGTTGTGCAAACTTTGAAACCATGAGCAGCGGCAGCATCAATTCTGGTGCATTGATTGCAGCTCTGATTGCACAGCGGTCTTCTTTCGTGGAAGGCATTCGCTATGCACAGGAAAAAATTCAAGGCACAATGTCCTTGGTCATCATGACAGAGGACAGCATTATCTGTGCAAGGGACAAGATGGGACGATTGCCGATTCTCATCGGGAAGCGGTCAGACGGATTCTGCTTCTCGTTTGAATCGTTCGCCTATCAGAAATTAGGCTACCAGACCTGCCACGAATTAAAGGCAGGCGAAATCCTCAAGCTCACAAAGGATGGCTATGAGATTTTGCAGGAAGGAACAGACGAAATGAAAATCTGTACATTCCTGTGGACATATTACGGCTATCCGAATGCGTGCTATGAAGGGGTCAACGTGGAAATGATGCGTACCCGAAACGGGGAAATCATGGCGGAAACGGATATCAAAAACGGAAAATTGCCCGATGTCGATTATGTGTGCGGTGTGCCGGATTCCGGCGTTCCGCACGCCATCGGCTATGCAAACCGCAGCGGCATTCCGTTTGCAAGACCGTTTATTAAGTATACGCCAACTTGGCCGAGAAGCTTTATGCCAACCAGCCAGACCATGCGGAATAAAGTTGCAAAAATGAAGCTGATTCCGGTGCATGATTTGATTGAAGGCAAAAAACTGCTGTTTGTAGATGACAGCATTGTAAGAGGCACACAGATGCGGGAAACGGTGGAATTTCTCTATGAGAACGGGGCAAAAGAAGTGCATATGCGTTCAGCCTGTCCGCCGATCATGTATGGCTGCAAATACCTCAATTTTTCAAGAAGCACATCAGAATTAGAGCTGATTGCACGACAGATTATTGACGAACACGAAGGCATTGACGGAATAAAATACATTCATGAATACAGCAATTCCAATACGGAACGGGGCAAACTGCTCAGAGATGAGATTTGCCGGCGATTGAAGCTGACTTCCTTAGAGTTCCAGTCCTTAGAGGGAACCGTTCAAGCGGTCGGAAAGCCAGAATGTCAGCTTTGCTCCTATTGTTGGAGTGGAAGGGAATGATTGAAGTTGATGACAGGACTGCATGAGGAATGCGGCGTATTTGGTGTTTATGCACCACACACAACCGATGTAGCAGCAATGACCTATGCAGCTTTGTATGCACTCCAGCATCGGGGGCAGGAAAGCTGCGGGATCGTCGTAAATGACAGAGGCGTTTTCGCCCATCACAAAGATCTGGGCTTAGTACCGGAAGTGTTTCAGGCAGCGGACATGGAAAAACTCGGACACGGCAATATCTCCATTGGCCATGTTCGGTATTCCACAACCGGAAAACCGAACCGTGCAAATGCACAGCCGATTGTGGTACGGCACGTGAAGGGTTCGATGTCCATTGCCCACAACGGGAACCTCACCAATTCCAGAGAACTGCGGGAACGATATGAGTTAAAAGGTGCGATTTTTCACACCACCAATGATACAGAAGTCATCTCCTATGCGATTACAGAGCAGCGGTTACAGCGTTCTTCGATTGAAGAAGCCGTTGAGTATGCCATGTATGACCTGAAGGGTGCATATTCACTGGTCGTGATGTCGCCGAACAAGCTGATTGCAGCGAGAGATCCACACGGATTCCGTCCGCTTTGTATGGGTCGCTGTAAAGATGGCAGCATTGTATTCGCATCGGAATCCTGTGCACTGGATAGTGTCGATGCGGAATTTGAGCGAGATATTGAACCCGGAGAAATTGTCGTGGTCGAAGATTGCAACGTACATTCCATTCGGACACACTGCGGACAGAAGCGGTCGATGTGTGTGTTTGAATATGTGTATTTTGCACGTCCGGACTCTGTGATTGAAGGCACTTGTGTGCACACCGCACGGCTGAACGCTGGTCGGATTCTTTGGCAGGAGCATCCGGTGGAAGCAGATGTTGTGGTCGGTGTTCCAGACAGCGGTCTGGATGCCGCACTGGGGCTTTCGATGGCATCGGGCATTCCTTATGGAATTGGTTTTGTCAAAAACCGTTATGTAGGCCGTACATTTATTCAGCCATCTCAGAAAATGCGGACAAATTCTGTTCGCATCAAGCTGAATGTCCTGAAGAGTGTCGTAAAAGGAAAACGGGTCATTCTGGTAGATGACAGCATTGTCAGAGGAACGACCTGTAAGCGGATTGTAAACTTATTGCGGGAAGCAGGAGCAACGGAAGTACATATGCGGATTTCGTGTCCGCCGTTCACCAACCCTTGCTATTTCGGCGTGGATATTGACAGCCGGGAAAACCTGATTGCCTGCCAGATGACGATTCCGGAAATCTGTTCCTATATTGGGGCAGATTCTCTCGGATATCTGAGCTTAAAGGGCGTAAAATCCCTGACTTCTCCGGATTTGCAGGAGGAGGATTGGTTCTGCACGGGCTGTTTTGATGGAACATATCCGATTGCAGTGCCGAAAGAAATGCCAAAAGACAAATTTGAAAGTAAAATCGGCGAATAATTGCCGTGGAGGAATCAAAAAGCATGAAGAGCTACTCAGAAAGCTACAAAAAAGCCGGTGTTGACGTAACAGCTGGCTATCGAGCAGTCGACTTAATGAAGAAACATATCGCACGCACCATGACAGACAATGTGCTGACCGGCATCGGCGGTTTCGGCGGACTGTATGAACTGGACGTAACCGGCATGGAACATCCAGTACTCGTTTCCGGTACAGACGGCGTTGGTACAAAGCTGAAAATCGCATTCCTGATGGACAGACACAACACCATCGGCATTGACTGCGTGGCAATGTGCGTCAATGATATTATTTGCTGTGGTGCAAAGCCGCAGTTCTTCCTGGACTATATTGCATTGGGCAAGAATGTTCCGGAAAAGGTTGCAGAAATTGTTTCCGGTGTGGCAGAAGGCTGCGTACAGGCTGGCTGTGCATTGGTTGGCGGCGAAACCGCTGAAATGCCGGGCTTCTATCCGGTCGATGAATACGATGTGGCTGGTTTTGCAGTTGGTCTGGTGGATAAGAAGAAGGTTCTGGATTTGAACACCCAGAAGGAAGGGGATGTCCTGATTGCACTCCCGTCCAGCGGTATTCATTCCAACGGCTATTCTCTGATTCGGAAGGTCTTTACTGTCAACAGCCAGAATCTGGCTCGCCATTTCTCGGAACTGGGCACAACACTGGGTGAAGCTCTGCTGATGCCGACCAAGATTTATGTAAAGCCGATTCTGTCCCTGCTGGAACAGGTAACTGTAAAGTCCATCGCACACATCACCGGCGGCGGATTCTATGAAAACATTCCGAGAGCACTGAAGAAGGGCTTGTCCGCACAGATTGAAAAGAAGGATGTCAAGGTACTGCCGATTTTCGATTTGGTTGCAAAGACCGGCAACATTCCGGAACACGACATGTTCAACACCTTTAACATGGGCGTTGGTATGATGGTATGCGTGGCACAGGAAGATGCAGATAAGGCTCTGGAAACTCTGCGGGCTGCCGGAGAAGATGCTTATGTACTGGGTACATTGGTTTCTTCTGATGAAGGCGTTATCCTGAAGTAAGGACGGTTTCCGATGAAAAACATCATTGTACTGGTTTCCGGTGGCGGAACGAATTTGCAGGCACTGCTGGAAGCAGAACAGGCGGGAGCATTCCCGGGCGGTTCGATCACTTGCGTGATCTCCTCTCGGGGCGATGCCTACGCCCTGCGTCGGGCAGAACAGTTCCATGTCAAGTCAAGAGTCATTGCAAAGAAAGACTATCCGGATTTCTCTGCTTATACAGATGCAATGCTGCTGGCATTGAAGGAAGAACAGGCAGACTTGATTGTCCTTGCCGGATTCCTGACCATTTTAGATGAACGCATCATTGCAGCTTATCCAAACCGGATTATCAACGTGCATCCATCCTTGATTCCGGCATTCTGCGGAGAGGGATTCTATGGTTTGCGGGTGCATGAATGTGCCCTGAAACGGGGCGTGAAATATTCTGGTGCAACCGTGCATTTCGTAAACGAAATTGCAGACGGTGGGCCGATTATTTTACAAAAGCCGGTTGCAGTGGAAGAGGGCGATACGCCGCAGACCCTGCAAAAGCGAATCATGGAAGAAGCAGAGTGGAAGTTGCTGCCGGAAGCCGTTCGGTTGTTCTGTGCAGACAAGCTGGAAGTGCACGACAACAAGGTGACCCTTTTGGAACAGCCAAAGCTGTCCTGACCCATTCGTCCAACTGGAAAACGCAAAGAGAGGCAAGAACAGATTTATGAAGACCAACAATCTTTTTGATACATTGAAACAGAATGCTTACCCAGGCAGAGGCATCGTGCTGGGAACATCCGCAGATGGTGCATCTGCAGTTGCTGCTTATTTCATCATGGGCAGAAGCGAAAACAGCCGGAATCGGGTATTTGTAACCGATGGCGACGGCATCCGCACACAGGCATTTGACCCATCCAAGATGGTTGACCCAAGCCTGATTATCTATGCACCGGTTCGGGTGCTGGGCGATACTACCATTGTCACCAATGGCGACCAGACCGACACGGTTTATGACCAGATGCTGGCTGGAAAGACCTTTGAAGAATCCCTGCGGATTCGGGAATTTGAACCGGATGCTCCGAACTATACCCCTCGTATTTCTGGCATCATCGAACGGAAAGACGGCTATCAGTATGCACTGTCCATTCTGAAGAGTGCAGACGGCAATCCGGACTCCTGCCAGAGATATACTTTTACTTATTCCAATCCGATTGCTGGCGTGGGTCATTTCATTCACACCTATCAGGGCGATGGAAATCCGCTGCCGAGCTTTGAAGGCGAACCGGAAAAGGTTGCCATCGAAGGCGATATTGACACCTTTACCAATGCCGTTTGGGACAGCCTGAATCCGGAAAACAAGGTTTCTCTGTTTGTACGGTTTATCGACCTAAAGACCGGCAAGGCAGAAACACGGATTGTCAACAAGAATCAATAAACAAGAGGGAGATGCAGTTATGGCTTCAGAAATGCAATTGAAATATGGATGCAATCCGAATCAGAAACCATCCAGAATCTTTATGGCAGATAACAGCGACCTGCCGATTACCGTATTGAACGGCAAGCCGGGTTATATCAACCTGCTGGATGCGTTCAACGGCTGGCAGCTGGTACGGGAATTAAAGCAGGCAACCGGTTACTGTGCAGCAACTTCGTTTAAGCACGTTTCTCCGGCAGGTGCTGCCATTGGCAAGCCGCTTTCCGATACCTTAAAGAAGATTTATTTTGTCGATGATTTGGGCGAACTTTCTCCGCTGGCTTGTGCTTATGCAAGAGCAAGAGGTGCGGATCGAATGTCCTCTTACGGCGACTTCATCGCTCTGTCGGATGTTTGTGACGTTCCGACTGCAAAGATGATTCAGCGGGAAGTTTCTGACGGAATCATTGCACCGGGCTATGAACCGGAAGCACTCGAAATCCTGAAATCCAAGCGGAAGGGTACTTATAACATCATTCAGATTGACCCATCCTATGAACCAGCCGCACTGGAACGGAAACAGGTATTCGGCGTGACCTTTGAACAGGGCAGAAATAACCTGAAAATTGATGAAAGTATGCTGGAAAACATCGTAACAGAGAACAAGAACTTGCCGGAAGACAAGAAGCACGACCTGTTGATTTCTCTGATTACCCTGAAATATACCCAGTCTAATTCTGTTTGCTATGTCAAGGATGGACAGGCAATCGGTATTGGTGCTGGACAGCAGTCCAGAATCCACTGCACCAGACTGGCTGGTAACAAGGCAGATATCTGGTGGTTGCGGCAGCATCCAAAGGTAATGGGTCTGCAATTTGTAGACGGCATTCGCCGCCCAGACCGGGATAATGCCATTGACGTTTACATCTCAGATGAATACATGGATGTTCTGGCAGATGGTGCATGGGAAAACATCTTCAAGGTAAAGCCGGAAGTCTTCACGAAAGAAGAACAGAAGGCATGGCTGGCACAGAATACCGATGTTTGTCTGGGTTCAGACGCATTCTTCCCGTTTGGCGATAACATCGAACGGGCACACAAGAGCGGTGTCACCTATATTGTAGAACCGGGCGGTTCGATTCGGGATGACCATGTTATTATGACTTGCAACAAGTATCATATGGTCATGGCATTCTGCGGCATTCGGTTCTTCCACCACTAAGAGAAAATGGAATTGGCAGGCTGCTGGTATTACTGGCAGCCCGTCAGTCAGACAGGAGAGAAAGAATCCATGAAAATTTTAGTTGTTGGCGGCGGCGGCAGAGAACACGCCATCATCCGCAAACTGAAAGAAAGCAAACAGGTGGATGCCCTGTACTGTGCACCGGGAAACGGCGGAATCTCCAAAGATGCAGAGTGCTTTCCGGTCAAGGCAACCGATGTAGAAGGCATGGTTGCACTGGCAAAGCAGTTATCTGTTGATTTGGTCTTTGTTGCACCGGATGATCCGCTGGTATTGGGTATGGTTGATGCCATGCAGGCAGCTGGATTTGCAACCTTTGGCCCGAATCAGGCGGCTGCAATCATCGAAGGCAGCAAGGCATTCTCCAAGGAATTGATGAAGAAGTATCACATTCCGACCGCAAAGTATGAAATTTTCCACGATGCAGATGCAGCGATTGCGTACATCAAGCAGGAAAATCACTTCCCGACCGTTATCAAAGCAGATGGTCTGGCTCTGGGAAAAGGCGTTATCATTGCAGCCAATCTGGAAGAAGCAGAACAGGCTGTCAAGAGCATGATGGAAGACAAGATGTTCGGCGAAAGCGGCAGCACCGTTGTTGTAGAAGAATTTCTGACAGGGCCGGAAGTTTCGGTACTTTCCTTTACAGACGGGAAAACTGTTGTTCCGATGGTGTCCTCGATGGATCACAAGCGGGCACTCGACCAGGACAAGGGCTTGAATACTGGCGGTATGGGAACGGTTGCACCGAACCCGTATTATACAAAGGAAATTGCAGATACTTGTATGGAAACCATCTTCCTGCCGACCATTCGTGCGATGCAGGCAGAGGGCAGACCGTTCCAAGGCTGTCTGTATTTCGGCTTGATGCTGACACCGAATGGCCCAAAGGTCATTGAATATAACTGTCGGTTCGGCGATCCGGAAACACAGGTTGTGTTGCCGCTGCTGGAAACCGATTTGGTTGATATTATGCGTGCGATTTCGGAACAGAAGCTGGCAGAACTGCCGGTTGTCTGGAAGAATGGCTGTGCAGCTTGTGTCGTTATGGCAAGCGGCGGCTATCCGAAAAAGTATGAAACCGGTCTTGCAATCTCCGGTCTGGATGATGGCGGACAGGTAGCAGGCTGCACCGTTTATCATGCCGGAACAAAGCTGGCAGAAGATGGACAGCAGCTGCTGACCGCTGGCGGAAGAGTGCTGGGCGTGACGGCAACCGCAGAAGATTTGCCGGCTGCATTGGAAAAGGCTTATGCAGGCGTTGCAAAGATTCAGTGGGAGAACGTCCACTATCGGCACGACATCGGACAGCGTGCATTACAGGCATTACAGTAACGAGATTGGGATGCATACATCCGGAGGTGCTTTATGAATCCAAGATTGCCGTTTTTAAGAGAGAAAACAGCGAAATTGACGACATCTCCGGGTGTCTATCTCATGAAAAATGAACAGCAAACGATTATCTATGTGGGAAAGGCGAAAAATCTGAAAAATCGGGTGACCAGTTATTTTCGGGTTTCCGCTGACCATACACCAAAAGTTGCCAGTATGGTGGCATCGGTCTATGACTATGATTTCATCGTGACAGACTCGGAATATGAGGCGTTGGTGTTGGAATGCAGTCTGATTAAGCAGTATCAGCCAAAATATAACATTCTTCTGAAAGATGATAAGGGATACCATTATATTTTCATTTCCGATGAGTCATTTCCTCGGTTCTCCGTTCAGCAGAACAAGGAGAAAAAAGGGACGTATTTAGGCCCTTATATGAGTGGATTTGTTGCGAAAGAGGCAGTCAAAGAAGTGAACAAGGTGTTCCGGCTGCCAACCTGTCAGAAATCGTTTCCAGCATCGTTTCATCGGGGCAGACCTTGCCTGAATTATCACTTGCAACAGTGCATGGGGCTTTGTCGGGGGAATATTTCCCAAAAGGCATATCAAGAAATCATTCAACAGGCGATTGCCTACCTCAAAAACGGCAGTACAGCATCCGTGCAGCAAATGCAACAGGAAATGGAAGCGGCTGCGGAACGGCTGGATTTTGAACGGGCAGCCATTTTGCGTGACCGGATGAAAGCCATTGCCAAAGCAGGCGAAACACAAAAAATTCTCGATTCGGATATAAAAGAAGCCGATGTGCTGGCAGTCAGCGAAAGCGGCGGAAAGCAGTGCATTTCTCTGCTTTTATATCGGAATCGAAGACTTTTTGATAAACAGACCTATCTGTTTTCACAGGTAGAACCCACTGCCGGACTGTTAGCGTCCTTTATCGGGCAGTATTATGACCAAGCGGAAAAAATTCCAAGCGATTTGCTATTGCCCGTACCGCTGGAAAACATGGAACTGCTGCAAAAAATGCTGGCAGAACGGGCAGGACATCATGTTCGGCTATCTGTTCCGCAGCGTGGAGCAGCTGCCCATATTTTGCAGCTCTCGAAACACAATGCCAACGAAACGCTTGCCCTCCAGATGAGCCGGACGGGCAAAGAAATTCAGGCATTGGAAGAGTTGAAGCAGGTGCTGGGACTTCCAGCAACGCCGGAGTGGATTGAAGCCTATGACATTTCCAATTTAGCTGCCACGTCCATGGTGGCTGGGATGGTTGTTTTCCAGAAGGGCAAGCCAGCCAAAAAGGCATACAAACGCTTTTCGCTGGAGCAAATGCCGGGGCAGGATGACTATGCTTGTATGCAGCAAGTCTTGCGGCGGCGGTTGCTGCATCTGGTGAAGCAGGACGGTGACGCTGGATTCTGTAAAACACCGGATTTGATTTTACTGGACGGCGGACAGGGACACGTCCATGCCGTGCAGACCGTGTTAGAGGAATTGCAGCTGCACATTCCCTTGTATGGCATGGTCAAAGACCAGAAGCACCGTACCCGTGCAATTGCCAAGGATGGCGGAGAAATTACCGTTTCCCGTACCAGTGCCGCCTTTCATTTTCTGACGCAGGTTCAGGATGAAGTCCATCGCTATGCGATTACCTATATGCGAAGCCATCATAAGAAAACGTCATATGCGTTGGAGTTGACGCAGGTCAAGGGCATTGGCGAGAAAAAAGCACAGGCATTGTTGGTGCAGTTTAAGACAAAAGAACAGTTGAAAGCAGCCTCGGCAGAGGAACTTGCGAAAGCCGCCGGCGTTTCGCAGGCAGTCGGGGAAGCATTATATACGTTCATTCAACAAGAAATGTAAGAAATTAGAAGATAGGAGCAAGGCAGTTATGCGAATTATTTCTGGAACGGCACGGGGCAGACGATTAAAGACGTTAGAGGGAATGGATGTTCGCCCAACCACCGAAAAGGTGAAAGAAGCCATTTTTTCCTCCATTCAGTTTGACTTGCCGCAGGCAACTGTTCTGGATTTGTTTGCAGGCAGCGGACAGCTGGGGCTGGAAGCGTTGAGCCGTGGAGCAAAACGGGCATATCTGATTGACCATTCTCCAAAGGCACTGTCTGTCATTCGGGAGAATGTCGCAGCCGCTGGCTTTTCGGAACAGGCAGAAGTCATTCAGACGGAGGCAGCTACATTTTTAAAGAGCAGTGACCCCACGATGCAATGGGATTTGGTCTTTTTAGACCCGCCGTATCGGCACGATACCATTCAGGAAATGCTGTTGCTGTTGGAACACCACGTTGCACCGGATGGAAAGATTATCTGTGAACACGAACGGGAATTGGAACTGCCGGAGGAACTGGGTGTCTGGCGGAAAAAGAAAACGTATTCGTACGGCAGCATTGCAGTAACCGTGTACATTTATAAGGAAGAAGTGACGCAAAATTGAAAAGAATTGCAGTTTATCCCGGAAGTTTCGACCCGGTAACAGTGGGGCATCTGGATGTCATCCGTCGTGCCTCGAAGCTGTTTGATGAATTGATTGTGTTGGTTTCCAAAAATATCATGAAATCCAATGAAAGTTTTACCCCACAGGAACGGGTTTCCATGATTACACGGGTAACGACCGATTTGCCGAATGTGCGAGTCGACCTTTCCGGTGGGCTATTGGTGGACTATGTGCGGGACGTGCATGCAATTGCAATTGTCAAGGGCTTGCGGGCAGTCAGCGACTTTGAATATGAATTTCAAATGGCACTTGCCAACAAAAAGCTATATGACCAGGCAGAAACCATTTTTTTGACTGCCTGCACCGAAAATATGTATCTCAGTTCCAGTGTCGTGAAACAAATTGCGGCATTCAACGGCGATATTCGGCATTTTGTTCCGGATGTGCTGCACGATGAGATTTTGCAACGCCTCTCAAAGGAGTTACCAACATGAAAATTGATGAAATCCTGGATTTGATGGATCAGCTTTTGGATCATGCAAAGCCCATTCCGTTTGCTTCCCATAAAGTGATTGTGGACGGTGACCGGCTGCGGGAACTGATTAACGATATGCGGATGAATAAGCCGGAGGAGATTCGCCGTGCAAAGCTGATTGAATTTGACTGCGACCGCATCATCCAAGAAGCCCAGACCAACGGGGAACGCATTGTGCAGGAAGCCGAACAGCGTGCAAAAAAATTGGTGGAACAACAGACCATTACCATGGAAGCACGGGAACGGGCAGTGGAAATGCTGACCAAGGCACAGGCTGCCTCTGAGGAAATCAAGAACGCCTCGGAAAGTTATGTCATGCACTTATTAACCGAAACCGAACAGTATCTCAACACGAATTTACAAGAGGTACAACAAACGAAAAATCGGATTCACAACCGAAAAAAATAAAAAAAGAAAGTTTGCATAAAAGTTTTATTTTAAATTTAACGTTCGTACATCTTTCTTTGTTATAATATTGTCATATGCGATGGCATGCCGCTTTTTTGAAAGAGCATGCGAAAAAATGAAAGTTTGGAAAGGAGATTCCGTGATGGATAAAATTGATGCAATGCTCATTACATTGTTGCAGGAAAATGCGAGAGCACCGCTGAAAGTACTGGCATCGAAAGTATTTTTGTCAGCCCCTGCTGTTTCCTCCAGAATTGACAAGTTGGAAAAACAAGGAATTATTTTGGGATATAATACGATTATTGACCGACAAAAGCTGGGGTATCATATTACCGCATTTATCAATTTGGAATTGTCTGCTGACCAGAAAGCGGAATTTTATCCTTTCATTAACAGCTGTCCGAATGTATTGGAATGTAACTGTGTGACTGGCGTTTATTCGATGCTGATTAAGGTTTCGTTCCCGTCCACACAGGAATTGGATACGTTTATCGGAAAAATTCAGCGGTTCGGCAATACGTCTACGCAAATCGTCTTTTCAACGCCAGTTCCCCATCGGGAAATCAGTGTGGAAACCAATCTTTAAGAGAAAAGAATACTGTAAGGTACTTCTGCCTTGCAGTATTTTCTATTTACAAGGAGATTCTTCATGTTACATATCATCGCCGGCGGTTCGGGAACAGGAAAATCAACCCTGCTCATGCAGAAAATCCGACAGCTGCTGCCACAAGAGCCGGACTGCATCATTCTTGTTCCAGAACAATTTTCTTATGAATTTGATAAAAAACTCTATCACTTTTTAGGTGCAACTGCCTTTAATCAGTTGGAAACCCACAGCTTCACTTCCATCAGCCGGATGCTGTTTCAAAAATATGGGAAACATGCAGCACAATATGCCGATGTAACCGTTCGGAAAGCCCTGTTCTTGCAGGCAGTACAGACGGTTCGGCAAAATCAAGTGCTGTATTTTTTTGACCGGCAGTGCGGAAAGACCGACTTCATGGAGCACCTCGAACAGATTTTATCGGTGCTGCGGCGGAACGGAACAGATTCCTCCGCCCTTTTTGAAACGGCACAGCAATGTTCCGGACGGCTGCGGGATAAGTTGCAGGATGTTGCAAATGTCTATCAGGAATACGAATCACTCTTGCAAGAACACCAGTTGCAGGATGCCTTGACAGATATTACAGAGGCAGCTTGTATTGCCAACGGAGCAGACTTTTTCCTCGGAAAAACCATTTTCATCGATGAATTTGAAAGCTTCACCGAAGATGAATATGCAATGCTGGAAGTCATGGTTGGAACGGCTGCTGATATCTATATCACGCTGCGAATGGAAGAACAGAGCGAATCCGCAGATACGCTCTTTGCAACCGTGCAGGAAACCCGAAACCGGATGCTCGAACTGGCGAAGCGGTTTCACATTGCCAGTGATGTGCAGTTCTGTGCAGAAACAAAGCGGTTTTCCAGTGCAGACCTTGCCTATCTGAGTAAGACGGTTTTCCGGTCTGGTTCGATTGCAGCCTGTCCGGAACAGGCACAGCACATTCATATTTTTGAAGCACGAGATGCGGTTTCTGAGTTGGAATATGTCTGTGCAACCATTCGGAAACAGCTGATGCAGGATGATACCTTGCACTGCAGTGACATTGCCATTCTGACCAACGATTTAGAGGCATACCGCCCAATTGTGCACCATGCATTTTCTCGCTATGAATTGCCGTTTTATCTGGATACGGCAGTTTCGGTTCTGCATCATCCGTTTTCCGTATCCCTGTTGACCCTGCTGGAATTGGTACAGCAGCGGCATTTACAGACGGATTGCCTGTTGCGATATGCAAAGGCAGGCTTTTCCGGCTGTGATTGGCTCGCTCTGTCGAAACTGGAGAACTATTGCTATCAGTGGAACATCAAGGGGAAAACGTGGGAAGTACCGTTCCCCGTACCGGAAAAAGAATCCTTGCAGGAAGAACAAGCAGAGATGGAGCAGACCCGTCAGCAGTTGGTAACGCCGATTTTAGAGCTGAAGCAGACGTTTTCTGACTGCGATACGGGAGCAGATTATTGCAACGCCTTGTATGCCCATCTGGAGAAAACAAAGCTGCTGGAACAGCTTTCCGCCTCCTGTCAATCCGAGGATGCAGAAAAAACAATTGCCCAGCAGCAGGATGCAAAATACATCTGGGAGCAGTTCCTTTCGATTTTAGATACCATTTACCGCTTATACTGTAAAAAGCCAATGACAACGGCAGATTTTTGTCAGACGATTTCTTATCTGTTTCAGACGATTACTTATGCAACACCACCTCGCACCTTGGATGCGGTTTTGATTGGGCAGACCGGACGTTCTCGTCTGCGTGATCCGAAAATCGTATTTGTCATTCATTGCAGCGAAGGGGCATTTCCAGCAACCGGACTGGCAGCAGATTTATTTTCCGAACGGGAATACCGCCTGATGGAGGAAAAGCAGCTGGTCATCCGGAAATCGCTGCAAAAAATACTGGCAGATGAACGGCTTGCTGTCTATAAAACAATTTCTGCTCCGGCTCAGGAACTCTACTTGACCTATCCGCTGGTGGATACTGCCAACCAAAAAAGTTATCCGTCTTTCCTACTGGGACAGATACCGGAATGGTTTCCGAACGGCAAGCAGCTGTTACAGACAGAAGCTCAAATCCCACTCTCTTATTATGCAACCACCATGCAGTCTGCCTATTATCACTATGTCCGGAACTTTTCGGAGCATTCCGCTGCGATTGCAGCCGTGCAGAACGTTTTGCAGCAGCAGCCCGTCTATGCTCAGAAAATTGCCTATTTGCAGAGCGTGCATCAGCAAATGGACTTCTCCATTACAGAACCCAAGCATATGGAACAGCTTCTGGGCAAGCAGCTGCACCTGTCTGCATCAAAATTAGAAGCCTATCGGCTCTGTCCGTTTCAGTTTTTCTGCGGCAGTGCCTTGCATCTGTATGCACGGAAAAAAATTCAGTTAGACCCTGTCAATCAAGGCAACCTGATTCATTACTGTCTGGAACAAATGCTGCGGAATCATACACGAGATGCATTTCTGGCACTCACTCCCGAAGAATTAGAGGAAAAACTGCAATATTGGGTGAATCAGTATTGGAATACCGCACTTGGCGGCGACTTCTCCAAAGACCCCCGCAGTTATGCAGTTTATGCAGAAGTTCAGCGACAGCTATTGATTACCTTGCTGCACGTACAGGCGGAACTGCGGCAGACTCGGTTTTATCCGCATTATTTGGAACTGCCGATTCGCAGTCATACCGCATTCTCGCCGCTGAAAGCCCTGACGGAAGATGGGCATAGTTTGCAAATTGAAGGCATTATTGACCGTGTGGATACCTGCGAACTGGACGGAAAAACTTGCGTGCGAATCATTGACTATAAGAGCGGAACGAAGAGCTTTTCGTTTGGAAATCTGCGATATGGGTTGGATATGCAGATGTTAATTTATCTGTTCTCGTTGATTTATAATCAGACACCGCTGCAAAATGCCAAAATTGGTGGTGTTTTGTATATGCCGGCTGGCGGCGTAAAGACGAATCAGGAACGGGGCAGTGCCAAGTCCAAGCAGGAGTTGGAGCAGGATGCCTACCGGATGAGTGGCTTGTTGATTGACGATGCGGAACGCATTCGCTGTATGGAACCAGATGGAAAGGGCATCTATATTCCGGCAAAGCTGAAAGCTGGCACAAGCGGAGCATCGGAACTCATCACAGGAAAGAATGACGTTTATCTGTCGGAATCCGCCTTTCATGCCCTGTATCGCTATGTGATGGAAACCTTGAAACAGACTGCCCAGCAGATTTATCAGGGGGAAATTGCAGCAAATCCGCTGATTTTACCGAAGAAAACGGTCTGCAAATATTGCAATTATCAGGATATTTGCGGAAATCTTCAGCAACAGCCCTGCCGGACAACGGAACCGGATGCACAGGAAGCCATGCTGGAACAATTAAAAACGTGGGAGGAATCTGAACATGGCATGGACAAATGAACAGCAGCAGGCAATTACCCTGCGAAATAGCAGCCTGATTGTTTCGGCAGCTGCCGGCAGCGGAAAAACCTCTGTTCTGGTGGAACGGCTGATTCAGATTTTATCCGACACCACAGAGAAAGTCTTTGCTGACCGGATGATTGTGGTGACCTTCACGAACGATGCAGCTGCGGAGATGAAACAGCGGTTGCAGACCGCATTTGAAAAACGCATTGCAGAAGAGCCGGAAAATCGTTGGTTACGGCAGCAGCAGTTGCTATTGCCAGCGGCGAAAATCAGCACCATTAATGCATTTTGTTTTGATTTGATTCGGGAGCATCTGGGCGATGGCGAAATCACCTCCAGTTTTCGGGTCATGGACGAAACCGAGCAGGACTTGCTATTCCGTGCAGCGGTTGACGAAGTATTGAACCGCTGGTATACCGAGCGAGCAGCTGAGATGCAGCTGCTTTGGAATGCGTTCTGCAACCATACCGATCAAGCCTTAGAAGAATTATTGTTGGAATTAAAGACGTTTCTTGCCTCGATTCCATTTCCGGAGCAGTGGAAACAGCAGGTGTTACAGCGGTTTTCCGTGCCGGATGCAGAAAATCCGGACTATCTGGAATTTCTGAAACTGATGCAGGAAAAGGCTGCTGTCCTCACGGATGAAGTGGAACGGCTGTATGCGTTATCGGAAGACCTCTATGAGGAAAAGAACAATGTTGCAGAATGGATCAGCGTAGACTTTGACACGATGCACGCTCTGTTGCACGCTCTGCAGCAACAGCTGGCAGATGCGGAACAGATTCTGAAAATCATTCAAAATCATCTGGATGCACGGGCAGGGAAACGCTATCCCACCAAGCGAAAAACTGTTTCCAGTACCGCTTTATTTGAACAGATACGAGATCAGCGGAAACAATATGATGCGGATATGAAAGCCCTGTTCACAGAGCTACAGGAAACATTGCCGTATTGTCGGGAAGATTTTCAGGCACATCGGGAATTACTGCCGATTTTGTTTGCATTGTCGGAGGACATTGAACAAGCACTCTGGACGAAAAAAGTGCAGCGGAATGCACTGAGTTTTGACGATGGGGAACGGATGACCTTGCAGCTGCTGTCAGAGATCCAGGACGGTGTTCTCACACAAAGCCCACTGGCAAAAGCCCTCTCTGAGGAATATCAAATCATTATGATTGACGAATATCAGGATGCGAACAATAAGCAAGACATGATTTTCAAGCTGCTTTCGCATGGCTGCCAGAAAGATGCAGAAGGAACGCTGCAATATGGAGATAATGTATTTTTGGTGGGCGATGTCAAGCAATCCATCTATCAATTCCGGCTGGCGAATCCGAAAAACTTTTTGCAGTGCGTGCGGTTTGCGGAACGGGAAAGCCAACAGACGGAACAGCCACGTATGCGATGCATCAAGCTGAATAAAAATTTCCGCAGTTCCGATGCAGTCTTGCAGTTTGTGAACCTGATTTTCTCTCACATCATGCAGGGAACGGATACGGTTTCCTATGACCCGTCGGAATGGCTGTACCCCGGAGCAACGGGTTATCAATCTCTTCCAGAACATCAACAGGGCGTTGAGGTTGCGTTTTTACCGGAAACAGAAACCGCCGATTTCCAGGTAACATGGATTACCCACACCATTCAACAGATGCTGCAAAGCGGGTATCCGGTGTTAGAGAAAAACGGAACGGTTCGTCCCTGTCAGCCGGGCGATTTCTGCATTCTGCTGCGAAAAGGGAAGCCCTGCCAGAAGTATGCAAAGGCATTGGAAGCCCTGCAAATCCCTGTGAAAAAAGTCGAGGAACAGGGATACTTAAAGGCACGGGAAATTACGATCTTATTGAATATGCTGCGGATTCTGGACAATCCGCTGTTGGAAATTCCACTGGTTGCCGTGCTTGCCTCGCCGATGTTTCAATTTTCTATGGATGAAATCTCGATGTTGCGGCTGCTTGACCGCAAGGCATCTCTTTATTATGTGTTGAGCGTGGCGGCTGGCGATGCGGAACAGCTGGCAACACCGGAATTACTGGAGGCGGTACAGCAGTTGCCAGAACCATTTCGGGAGAAATGCCGTTCGTTCTGGCAGATTTTCCAACAGCTGCGAACGGATAGCACAACATTGCCGCTGGAAGAACTAATTCGGGAAATCTATGATACCACAGACTTTCTTTCTGTCATGCAGCTGTATCAGGACGGCGAGAAAAAACGTGCCAACTTAAACTTACTGATTCAGTACGCCCGACAGTATGAGGCACAGGGACAGGCAGCCTTTACCGGTGGGGTTACAGGCTTCTTGCGGTATATTGATGCCCTGCTGGAACATGACCGAGATTTGGAGCAGGCGAACCCCTCCAACGGGGCAGATTGTGCGGTATTCCTGAAAACCATGCACCGTTCCAAGGGGTTGGAATTTCCGTTTGTATTTTTGGCAGAACTGGAAACAGAGTTTTCCAAACAGGACAGCTCCAAAAAAATGCACGTTTCCGATACGGGAAGAATGGGGCTGTATTTATACGATGCAAAGAATTATCAAAAATATCAGACCTTATCCTATCTGGTCTTGCTGAAAGAGAAAAAACAGCAGCTATTACAAGAAGAAATGCGGTTGCTGTATGTAGCAATGACCCGAGCTAAGCAGAAATTATTCCTACCGCTTCAACTAGGACGAAAAGAAAAGATGATTGCCCGTCAGCTGCAAAACAAGGATTTCTCCAAGGAATTTGTCTGCCGTGCAGCGGTTTCCTCCGCCAATTGTATGGCATTCTGGATTTGGTACGTTCTGTATTGCCGACAGGATGCAGAATTTTTGAAGTGTATGCACGAGTGGGAGGCAAGACGACCTCTGCCGGAAGAAACAGATTTCTCCACGCTGTCGATTTCCTATACAGCGGTTTCAGAAGAGCAATTGGAAGCAGAACAAGCCGAAACGGTTGCAGATGCATTGCCAGAACCAGACGCAGCGTTACAGGCAGAAATCGAAACAGCATTGCAGTTTCACTATGCGGATACGGCTGCAAAACAATTATCCCTGCTCAGCGTATCCAGTCTAACACATGACAAAACGCAGACTGAACCGGAACAGGAAATCAGCTGGGCAAGACCACGCTTTTTACAGCAAGAAGCTTTGACGGCAACCGAACGAGGAACGGCAACGCATACGTTTTTACAGTATGTATCTTTTTCCGAGGCGGAGAAAGACCCGAAAGCAGCCCTGCAAACACTGGTACAGAATGGGCACTTGACCGAAGCCGAGGCGGACAGCATTCGCCTATTGGATATTCGACACTTTTTCCAGAGCGAATTGTACCAGAGAGTTCGCCGTTCGCCGCTGATTCTGCGAGAGAAAAAGTTTTTGGTGCAGCTAAATTTGCTGTTGCCAAAGATGCAGGGGGAAGAATGGGATACCCTGAAACAGCAGCACAATCCAGAGAGTATGATTAAGGGAATCATTGACCTTGCATTCTGGGAGCAGAACGGCTTTGTACTGGTGGACTATAAAACCGACACGACACGAGATATGACGGCGTTGGCGAACCGCTACCGGATGCAGCTGCGATTGTATCAGCTGGCATTAGAGGGAATCACGGGCGAACGGGTGCGGCAGTGCTGCTTGTTCTCGACCTATACCGGAGCGGTTGTATTACTTTAAAGGAGAACTGTATGGAACAATCTTTAACCAATATGCGATATGTACGAACCCTATTGGAACGGCATGGATTTCACTTTTCAAAAAAATTAGGGCAAAACTTTCTCATCAATCCGGATGTTTGCCCCCGCATTGCCGAGATGGGCAATGCCAAGCCGGAACATGGCATTCTGGAAATTGGAACGGGAATCGGAACACTGACCGCAGAGCTTGCCAAGCGGGCGGAAAAAGTAACGGCTGTGGAAGTAGATGCACGGCTGTTCCCGATTTTGGAGGAAACCGTTGGACAGTATGAAAACCTGCATATCATTCATCAGGACATTTTGAAATGTGACATTCCAGCACTGCTGGAACAGGAGTTCGGAACCATGCCGGTTTCGGTTTGTGCGAACTTGCCGTATTATATCACCGCTCCGATTCTCATGCACTTGCTGGAGAGTCGGGCAAAGCTGGAAACAATTACGGTTATGGTGCAGAAAGAAGTTGCAGAGAAGCTGACCGCTCCAGTTGGAACACGAGAAGCCGGAGCAATTACGGTTGCCGTGCAGTATTATGGAACGGTTACACAGCTGTTTTCTGTTTCGAGGGGCAGTTTTTTGCCGCCGCCGAATGTCGATTCTGCGGTGATTCAAATTCAGTTGGGAACGCCGTATGCGGAGCAGGTTGCAGATGAAAAGCACTTTTTCCGGATGGTGCGGAGCGGCTTTTCTCAGCGAAGAAAGACATTGGTCAATGCACTGTCGGCAACGATGGGCTATGAAAAGGCAGTTGTCAGCAAGGCATTGACGGATTGCGGATTGTCGGAAACTGTGCGGATGGAATCGCTTTCCATGGAACAGCTGATTGCTCTGCATCGGGCATTGCTGGAAACGTAATCCAATCATAAAGCAATTTTGCCGAACCGGATGCATTTGGTTTCCCAAGAACTTCTTTGAAAAAATCCCAACAGTCGATTTGTGGAATTTTCAGGACTTACCACTTGCAAACAGAGCAGAAATATAGTATAATATGAAATACCGAGGAAATCAGAGGGAAATCCTGTCAGGATACCGCTGCCCTCGGTGTGCAATTTTCATTACCACAATTAGAAAAAGAAAGGGGACTGACGTACCTTATGAATCCAATCGAACGCACAACCCAGAATATGCCGATGGTTGCCATGCGTGGCGTTGTAATCTTCCCGAAAATGGTCATGCATTTTGATGTGGCAAGAGAAGCATCGATTCAAGCCGTCAATGCAGCGTATGCTTCGGATCATCAGCTCTTTTTGGTTGCACAGCGGGATATTTTTATAGAAGAACCGGAACAGAAAGACTTGTACGAATTTGGTGTTATTGCAGAAGTACGCCAGGTACTGAAAACACCGGATGGTGTCATGCGGGTGTTGGTGGAAGGTGTCCAGAAAGCAAAGCTTTGCTCAATGGAAAAGCAGGATGCCTTTTTAACGGCAGAAGTAAAGCCGGTTTCCTATAAGAGCCGTGCCAAGATCGATGACGTGGAACTGACTGCAATGATTCGGACGCTGAAAGAGTCATTCGACCAGTACTGCGATTTTTTCCCGAGAATGCCGAGAGAATTGGTTGTTTCTGTGCTCTGCCAGGATGACCCATACGAATTGTTCAACAACATGATTTTCAACATCAATCTGGACTACCGCCAGAAGCAAGAACTGCTGGAAGAAAATCATATTCTGAAACGGCTGGATATGTTGCTGCGGATGTTGCAGCATGAAATTGCGGTGCTGGATTTGGAACGGGACATTCAGGAACGCACCAAAGAAAGCATGGATCGTTCGCAGAAAGAATTTTACCTGCGGGAACAGATGAACATCATTGAAGAGCAGCTGGGCGAGGCCGAGGACGAACAGGAAGATGCAGCCGAATATGTTGCAAAAATCAAGGAATTGAAGCTAGAGCCAGCAACCGAAGAAAAGCTGCTGAAAGAGGCCGACCGAATCGGAAAACTGCCGCCGGCAACGCAGGAAGCATTTTTGATTCGGAATTATCTGGATACCGTTTTGAGTCTGCCGTGGAATCAGGAAACCAAGACCAAAGTCAACTTAGAAAAGGCAAGAGCCATTCTGGACAAAGACCATTACGGTATGAAAAAGGTCAAGGAACGGGTACTGGAGAGCATCGCTCTGCATGCTATGATGCCGGAAGTGACGGGACAGATTCTCTGTTTTGTAGGCCCTCCGGGTGTCGGCAAGACTTCTATCGGAAAATCCATTGCCAAGGCTCTGGGCAGAAATTATGAACGGGTTTCGCTGGGCGGCATTCGGGATGAATCTGATATTCGTGGCCACCGGAAAACTTACATCGGAGCAATGCCAGGACGCATTATGGATGCGATGGCACGTGCAAAGTCCAAGAATCCATTGATTTTGTTGGATGAAATTGATAAGATGAGCAATGATTTTCGAGGCGACCCATCCGCTGCAATGCTGGAAGTGCTCGACAGCGAACAGAATCAGGCGTTTCGGGATCACTACATTGAAGTGCCGTTCGACCTGAGCAAAACACTGTTTATTGCAACTGCCAACACGCTGGACACGATTCCAGCACCACTGTTAGACCGAATGGAAGTCATCGAACTGGGCAGCTATAACCGAGAGGAAAAGTTCCAGATTGCCAAGCATCACCTGTTGAGCAAACAGATGAAAAAGCATGGCTTAAAGGGCACACAGTTCAAGGTACAGGATGCTGTTTTGTATACGCTGATTGACGATTACACCCGAGAAGCAGGCGTGCGGGAACTGGAACGGATGCTGGCAGCTCTTTGCCGGAAAGCGGTCAAGGAATTGGTTTCCGGAACGTGCAAACGGGTGACGATTACCACCAAGAACCTGACAACTTATCTGGGACATAAAAAATACCTGCCGGACGACCAGAGCAAACAAGATACCGTTGGGATTGTCAATGGTCTGGCATGGACATCGGTCGGCGGTGTGCTGATGCCGTTGGAAACATTGGTGCTGAACGGAAAGGGCATGATTGAATTGACTGGCTCGCTGGGCGATGTCATGAAAGAAAGTGCTAAGATTGCCGTTAGCTATGTGCGGAGCATTGCCAAGCAGTATCACATTCCGGAGGACTTCTATTTGAAGAACGACCTTCACATTCACGCTCCGGAAGGAGCAGTGCCGAAGGATGGTCCTTCTGCTGGTGTTACGATGGTAACAGCGATTGTTTCCGCTCTGTCTGGGATTCCAGTGCGGCATGACGTTGCAATGACGGGCGAAATTACGCTGCACGGAAAAGTATTGCCGATTGGCGGCTTGCCGGAAAAGGCAATGGCAGCCTATAAGGCAGGCTTGAAAACTGTCATCATTCCAAAACGCAACGAACCGGATTTGGAAGATGTCGACGAAACCGTACGGAACGGGCTGGAATTTGTGACGGCAGAAAATTTGGAAACGGTTTTGAAAACGGCTTTGGTTTCTGTTCCAGAACCGATTCAGCCGGAAACACCGATTGCAGAACAGCCGGACGAGCAGCCAGCTGTCTTTTCTCCAAAGGCTGCCGGAACACCTGCACCGGAAACAAAAACCTTGATTCCGGTATAAGAGGAGGAACGGATGAACTTTCAACAAGCCACATTTCTGGCATCGTACGGAACATTTTCCCAGCTGCCGCCTTGCAAGGGCATGGAGATTGCATTTGCAGGGCGTTCCAACGTGGGAAAGTCCACGATGCTGAATAAAATTTTCAACCGGAAAGCACTGGCGAGAGTCAGTGCCGTTCCCGGAAAAACCGCAACCATCAACTTCTATCAGATTCCGCCAGTGACCTTTGTCGACTTGCCGGGGTATGGATATGCAAAGGTTGCAAAGACAGAGAAACGCCGCTGGGCAGAATTGATTGATGGCTATCTGGAATCTGACCGAGATATCCGCTTGACATTCCTGCTGCTGGATATGCGGCACGCTCCCTCTAAGGACGACTTGCAGATGATTGAATACCTGATTGCACAGGAAATGCCATTTGTCATTGTCCTGACCAAGGCGGACAAGCTGAACAAGTCGCAGCGGAAAGCCCGAATGGACGCGTTTCAGACGGAGATTCCTTATTTTTCAGACATCCATGTCATTCCGTTTTCCGCAATGACCCGTGAGGGCGTAGACGAAGTACGGGATGTGATTACAGAATTAGCAGAAGCAGACGAAACCGATGCAGAATGAAAATGCGATGAGAAAAAACACTGCAACATGCAGGAAAGGAAGTAAAATATGTTTGTATCAGAGGATTTACAGGTAAATGCACAGGGACACTTGACCATTGGCGGACAGGATACCGTAGAGCTTGCAAAGCAGTACGGCACACCGCTGTATGTGATGGATGAAGACCTCATCCGGAAGCACTGTCGGTCATTCAAGCAGAGCATGGACAAGTTCTATCAGGGCAAGGGCTTAGTTTGCTATGCCAGCAAGGCATTCTCCTGCAAGGCAATCTATCGGGTGATGCAGGAAGAAGGCTTGGGCGTAGACGTTGTTTCCGGCGGGGAACTGTACACGGCGATGCAGACCGGATTTGACAGCAGCAAAATTTGTTTCCACGGCAACAATAAGACTACCGAAGAATTGCAAATGGCACTGGATTATCAGGTCGGCAGAATCATTGTAGACAACATCTATGAACTGCACCAGCTGGAACAGATGTGTCAGGAGCAGGGCAAGACCGCTCGTATTATGTTCCGAATCAAGCCGGGTGTCGATGCACACACGCATAACTTTATCCGTACCGGACAGATTGACAGCAAGTTTGGTTTTGCTCTCGAAACCGGCGAAGCTATGGAAGCAGTCAAGGAAGCGTTGCAGTGCAAGAGCCTGCACCTGTGTGGTCTGCATTGTCATATTGGTTCGCAGATTCTGGATACCAACGGATTTGAAGCAGCTGCGGAAGTTATGATGCAGTTCATCGCAACCATTCAGAAAGAATTACATATCACCATCGAAGAACTGAATCTGGGCGGCGGCTTTGGTATTTGCTATACCGAACAGGATGACCCGATTCCATATGAACAGTACATGGAAGCCGTTTCCAAGGTCATTCACCGTTGCAGTGAAGAATATGGTGTGCCGCAGCCGTTCATTCTGATTGAACCGGGTCGTTCCATCGTTGCACCGGCAGGCATTACCCTGTATACCGTTGGCGGAAAGAAAGTCATCCCGAACATTCGGACTTATGTTTCCATTGATGGCGGTATGTGCGATAATCCACGTTATATTCTGTATCAGTCTGCTTATGATGCAATTGTTGCCAACAAGGCAGACCAGCCGAAGGATACCAAAGTGACCATCGCCGGCAAGTGCTGCGAAAGCGGCGACCTGATTGGTGAAAATATGCCGTTGCAGGCATGCGAACCGGGCGACATCATCGCTGTTTGTGCAACGGGTGCTTATAACTATTCGATGTCCTCCAACTATAACCGTCTTCAGAAGCCAGCCGTTGTATTTGTAAAGGATGGCACTTCCCGTGTTGTTGTAAAGCGGGAAACCCTCGAAGATCTGGTACGGAACGACTGCGAATAATCAGCGAAAGGATATTGGCATGAAAGATGCACAGCTGGAGGAGGATTTGCAGGCTTTGGCGAAAGCGTTTCTGCTCCTGAAAACAGAAGAAGAATGCACTGCATTTTTAAAAGATGTCTGCACCTATCAGGAATTGCGTGCGTTGTCCCAGCGGCTGCATGTTGCAAGACTGCTGCGGAAGCAGTATGTATTCCATGAGATTGTGCAGGAAACAGGTGCAAGCACGGCGACCATTAGCCGTGTGAATCGCACCTTACGGGACAGCACGGGCGGCTATCAGGCAGTACTGGAACGCATGGAACCGGAAACGGACACCAAACCAGAATCCTAAAACAGAATTTACAAGAAAATGGTTCTCTTCTGACATGGAAGAGAACCGTTTTTGTTTTTATACGTCATAGCCAGCGTCTGACCAATCGGAAAGTGGGTCGGGTAAGAAAATTTGATTTTGATTCCGCCAATCTCTCGGCGGAATGCCGTAGATATTTCGGAAGGCTCTGGAGAAGTGCAGGGGGTTGGCATATCCAACCGCATTGCTGACATCTCGAATGGAAAGGCGAGTGAGTTTGAGCAGTTCCGTTGCTTTCAGCATACGATAGCTCAGAAGAAATTCCTGCGGTGTTTTTCCGACTGCGTTTTTGAAGATTTTTCCGAAATAGCTGCGATTCAGTCCGCAGACATCGGCAATATCTTCTACTGTAATATCGTTTTGGAAATTGTGTTCGATATAGTTGAGGGCTTCATGAATATAAAAGTCCCGTAAGCTGCTGCCGCTGGAGAGCGGTGCACTGGCAGTGGAACGGGCTAAATAGTCCAAAAACAAATATAAATGACCAATAAGATGGATGGGAGAAGAATTTTGATTTTGCGTGATATAAATCATTTCGTTCATCATCTCTTCTCGCAAGTCTTTGGACTTTGCATGATAGACCGGATGATTTGGAGAGAATCCGCAGGCATCTAAAATCGATTTCACCCGCAGCCCGTCAAATTCTACCCAAACATATTCCCATGGCAAATCCTTGTCCGCAATATACGTGGTAATCTGATTAGGGAAAATCATAAAACCCTGTCGGCTTTTAATAGAAAAAGATTGTGTCTGACCGTTTTCATCTGTTGTCATCAATCTGCCAGTTCCGGACATAATATAGTGGAACAAATAGTGATTGCGGGCAGCTGGGCCAAAGGAATGTGCTGGCTTGCATCGCTCCCAGCCGAACTGATACAGACCTAAATCGACAAAATTTTCACTGGGAAATACCGAAAAAATTAAATCTTTCATCTTTTGTTCTCCTTGCACAAAAACAGAATTAAAAAGTTGTCGATTTCTATTATAACACACAATATACCAAAATGCAATATGAAATTGCATATTTTTCAAAAAAATCGCATAATGGTATGTTTATTCTCGATTTGTGCTATTTACAGAACGCAAACTGGTATGTTATAATAAAAACACAAAATAACAGAAGCGTTTTAAAAACGAAAAGAAAAAGGAGGAAGAACAATCATGAAAAAAAGAAATGCAATTTGTAGTTTGATTCTGGCAGGCGTTTCTCTTTCCACACTGTTGTTGCAAGGATGCGGATCGGGTAAGACCAGCGATGGAAAGATTGAAGTGGAACTGTTGCAATACAAACCGGAAGCAGTTGCAGCATTTGAAGCGATGGAAGAACGCTTCAATGCCACCCATGACAACATTCACCTGACCATCGAATCCCCGAACGAAGCCGTTACGGTTTTAAAAACCAGACTGATTCGGGAAGATTATCCAGACATCATCGGCATTGGCGGTGATATAAACTATTCCAACTTCTTGGATGCGAATTTGTTCATGGACATCTCTGATTTTGAGGGCATTTCCGATGTCAAGCAAGCATATCTGGACATGGAAAAAGAATTGGAACTTGTTCCGAAAGATGGCACGTATGCACTGCCGTATGTTGCAAACTGTGCAGGTATCCTTTATAACAAGGACATCTTCGAGGAACACGGCTGGAGCATTCCGGAAACATGGGACGAATTTACCAGCCTCTGTGAAGAAATCCAGTCCGCAGGTATGACACCGCTGTACTTTGGCTTTAAAGATACCTGGACTTGCTTAGCACCGTGGAATGCGTTGGCAGTTGGTCTGGCAGAGCCGGACACTTGCAGTGAGGTCAATGCAGGCAATACCACCTTTACGGATGCTTATCGGGGTGTTGCGGAAAAGATGAAAGTGCTGCTGGATTATGCAGAACCCAATCCGTATGCATACAGCTATAACGATGCATGTACAGCATTTGCAAGAGGCGAATCGGCAATGTATGCGATTGGTAGCTATGCTGTTCCGCAGATTCAGTCTGTAAATCCGGACATCAACATTGACTCGTTTACGTTTCCGGCAAACGACAAGGAAGAAGACAACGTGCTGAACTCTGGTGTCGACTTGCAGTTCTGTGTGATGAAAGAAACCAAGAATAAAGAAGCCGTTTACGAAGTGCTGAAGTTCTTGTGTGAAGACGAAACCATTCAGATTTATCTGGATGAACAAAATGCCGTTCCTTGTAAGGAAGGCGACTTCACATTACCATCCATGCTGGACGGTATGCAGAGTTATATTCAGGAAGGCAGAATGGCAGACTTCCAAGACCACCATTATCCAAGTGAAATGAGCGTGGATGCGATGATTCAGACGTTCTTGATGGATGATAGTTCCAATGCGGTTGATACATTCCTGAGTCGGTTCGATAAGGAATGGAAGCGGTATAATCGGGACTTGATTGCAAAAGTCAAGAAATATCAGGAAGAAAAGGGGGAACAGTAAATGAAAACGAAAAAAGTAGCATCTGCAAAGGATCGGACATTTTTAATCATCACGATTCCGATCGTAGCATTATTCTTTTTATTCAATACGCTGCCGTTGATTACCGGTGCGTTCTACAGCTTTACCAACTATCGTGGATACGGTGACTTTGATTTCGTTGGATTCCGGAACTATATGGATTTGTTCACCGATTCCAGAGTCGGACATTCTTATCTGTTCACCTTTAAATATGCGATTGTCGGAACGATTCTCATCAATGTTCTGAGTTTGCTGCTGGCGATGGGCTTGAACAGTAAGATTCGCTGCAAGAGCCTGCTCCGTGGGATGTACTTTGTACCGAACATCCTCGGCGGATTGATCATTGGTTATATCTTCAGCTTTATTTTCACCTATATCATTCCAGCTGTTGCAAAGGCAATGCACATTGGATTCCTGGAAAACAGTATTTTAGCAAGCGAAAAGCATGCATGGATTGGCGTTCTGGTTGTCGGCGTTTGGCAGGCAGTTGCCATGAATACCATCATTTACATCTCTGGCTTACAGACCATTCCAACTGATATTTATGAAGCCGGCGATATTGACGGTGCAAATCCGTGGCAGAAGTTCTGGAAGCTGACGCTCCCGATGTTGATGCCGTTCGTTTCCATTAACTTGGTATTGAGTACCAAGAATATGCTGATGGTATTCGACCAGATCATGTCTTTGACAAAGGGTGGTCCTGCACAGAGCACCGAGTCCATCTCCTATCTGATTTATCGAAACGGTATGGACGGCGGACAGTTTGGTTATCAGTGTGCAAACGCCGTCATCTTCTTTATTGTAATTGTTGCATTCTCTGTCATCCAGCTGAAAATGACGAATAAGAAGGAGGAACAGCTATGAGAAAAACAAAAAAAATCGGCGGCTCTAACGTGCTTGTTACAGTCTTGTTATTCTTGGGCTGTTTGACAATTCTTTTTCCGCTGTATATGACCATTATCATTGCATTCAAAAACCCGAGCGAAATGACCAACGACGTTGCTGGTGCATTGGCATTCCCGAGTAGCTGGAAACTGGACAACTTCAAAGAAGCCATGGAAGTTACAAACTTCTGGCACACTCTTGGAAACAGCTTGCTGATTACCATTGCAACCATCGTGCTGGCACTGTTGATTCACTCGCTGGCTGGTTATGTCATCGGTAGAAACATGGCAAGAAAAAAAGGCTATCGGTTCATTTATTTCTACATTGTAAGCGGTATGTTCGTTCCGTTTGCAATTCTGATGATGCCGTTGGTAAAGGAAACTGCGATTTTAGGGTTAGACAATCGACTTGGTGTAATCCTGCTGTATCTGGTTTTCTATATGCCGATTAACGTGATGCTGTACAGCGGCTATCTGAAAAACATTCCGCTGGCAATGGAAGAAGCCGCAGAAATTGACGGGGCATCTGCTTGGAAAACTTATTGGACAGTTATTTTCCCAATGATGAAGCCAATGCATGCAACCGTTGCGGTTCTGACCGCTCTGGGTACTTGGAACGACGTTATGACACCACTGGTAATCATGTCCGGCACAAAGGGAACAACCTTGCCGCTGGCACAGTTGAACTTCCAGACACAGTTCGGTACAAACTACAACTTGGCGTTTGCATCGTACTTGCTGGCATTGATTCCGATTCTGATTTTCTATGTGATTTGCCAGAAGCAGATTTTGAACGGTGTTGCAAATGGTGCAGTAAAGGGTTAAGGTGATCAAGTAAATGCAGTTAAAAAATGAGATTATGTTGATTACCTATGCGGACAGCATGGGCAACAATTTAAAGGATTTACACAAGGTTTTGAATCAGTATTATGCAAAGGCAGTTGGCGGTGTGCATATTCTCCCATTCTTTCCATCCTCTGCCGACCGTGGCTTTGCTCCGATGTGTTATGATCGGGTTGACCCGAACTTCGGAACATTTGCAGATGTAGAGGCAATCGGAAAAGACTATTACCTGATGTTTGACTTCATGGTCAATCATATCTCTGCACATTCGGCTTATTTTCAGGATTTCCTGCAAAAGAAAGACCAGTCTGCGTATAAAGATTTCTTCATCCGCTATTCTGATTTCTGGGAGAATGGAGAACCAACACAGGAGCAGGTGGACTTGATTTACAAGCGGAAGCCACGTGCTCCGTACATCGAAGCAGAATTTGCAGACGGCAGCAAAGAAAAAGTCTGGTGCACGTTCTGCGAAGAACAAATTGATTTGGATGTACGAAAAGATGCTACCAAGCAGTTTATCAAGCAGACATTGGTGGATATGTGCCACCATGGTGCAGCCGTCATTCGTCTGGATGCATTTGCTTATGCGATTAAGAAACCGGATACCAGTTGTTTCTTTGTAGAACCGGACATCTGGGAACTGCTCTATGACATTGAAAAGACAGTCAAGGCAGAGGGTGCAGAAATCCTGCCGGAGATTCACGAGCATTACACCATCCCGATGAAAATTGCAGACAAGGGCTTTTGGATTTATGACTTTGCCCTGCCGGTTCTGACCCTGCACGCCCTGTATAATCACACAGGCGTTTATCTGAAACAGTGGATGGAACGCTGCCCGATGCATCAGTTCACCACACTGGATACCCACGACGGAATCGGCATTGTCGATGTAAAAGACTTGCTGCCGGATGAAGAAGTGGACAAGGTAAAGGAACAGATGTACCAGCAGGGGGCAAATGTAAAGAAGATTTACAGTTCCGAAGCGTACAACAACCTCGATATTTATCAGGTCAACACCACGTATTATTCAGCGTTGGGCAATCAAGATGATGCGTACTTGCTGGCAAGAGCCATTCAGTTCTTTGCACCGGGTATTCCGCAGGTTTATTATGTGGGGATGCTGGCAGGCAGCAATGATGTGGACTTGATGGAACGCACCAAGAATGGACGGGACATCAACCGGCATTATTACTCGCTGGAAGAAGTGGCAGAACAGCAGCAGCGTCCAGTCGTACAGAAATTGAAAGAATTGATGGAACTGCGGAACACGCATCCGGCGTTCTCGCTGGAGGGTACGATTTCCATTCAGGCAGAGGGTGACCGCCTGCAAATCGTCCGCACGTATCAGTCGCACAAGATTGTGTTAGATGCAAATCTTTCCAACTATCAGTTTGAAATTCACGAATAAAGAAAAAATGTGTTCGCATCGTATGAGAGAAATCTCTCTGCGATGCGAAACTTGTATCAAAGAAAAAAGGAGCGATTCTTATGGCAATTCAAGTTGTAACAACCGAACAGTCCACCTTGTTTACCATTCGCACAAAGCATACCACCTATCAGATGAAAGCAGATGAATACGGCGTGCTGCTGCATCTTTGGTATGGTGCATCTGTCGAGGGCGATATGTCCTATCTGTTGGATTATCCGGATGTTGGATTTTCCGGAAATCTCTATGAAGCAGAAAACAGAAGAACCTACTCTTTGAATACCTTGCCGCTGGAATATGCAACCGAAGGCGTTGGTGATTTCCGAATTCCGGCAGTTGCAGCAACCCATGCAGACGGCAGCAATGCATTAGATTTGCGGTATCAGTCTTACAACATTCTGAAAGGCAAGTATGCGATTGCAGGGCTGCCGGCAGTCTATGCAGACGAAGACGAAGCAGAAACCTTGGAAATTGTTCTGAAAGATACGGCAACAGATTTGCAGGTAACCTTGCGGTATGGTGTCCTGCCGGAATTGGATATGCTGACTCGCTGCGTTTCCATCCAGAATCTTGGCACAACGCCGATTACACTGACAAAGGCAGCTAGCTTCTGTTTAGATTTGCCCTATGGAAAGTGGGAATGGATGCACTTCCATGGCAGACATGCGATGGAACGAATTACTGAACGGACACCGCTGATTCACGGCATTCAGGAAAGTTCCAGCACAAGAGGCACATCCAGCCACCACCAGAACCCGACTGCCATTCTCTGCACACCGGATTGCACGGAAACCAACGGCAGCTGTTTCGGAGCAGCGTTCTTGTACAGTGGCAGCTTTCAGACAAAGATTGAATATGACCAGATGCGGCAAGCAAGAATGGTGATGGGACTGCATCCGGATTTGTTCCGCTGGGAACTCCAGCCAAATGCAACCTTTGATACACCGGAAGTGTTGTTCACTTATAGTGATAGCGGCTTAGAAACCCTATCACATCGCTTCCAGAAAACCATTCGGGAACACGTTTGCCGTGGGAAGTATCAGAAAATCGAACGTCCGGTTCTGATTAACAACTGGGAAGCAACCTATTTCGATTTCAACGAAGAAAAGATTTTGAAAATTGCCGAAGAAGCTGCTCGTCTTGGCGTTGATATGCTGGTATTGGATGACGGCTGGTTTGGCAAGCGGGATGATGACTGCTCCGGTCTGGGCGACTGGTTCGTGAATGAACAAAAGCTCAGGGGCGGACTGGGTACACTGGTGCAGAAAGTCAAGGCTCTGGGCATGCGGTTCGGCATTTGGTTTGAACCGGAAATGATTTCGGAAGACAGCGATTTGTACCGCACCCATCCGGACTGGGCAATTCAGATTCCGGGCAGAAATCCGATGCGAAGCCGGTATCAGCTGCTGTTAGATCTATCGAATCCGGATGTGCAGGATTACTTGTATGAACGCATTTCCGCTATCCTGAACAGTGCGGATATTTCCTATGTAAAGTGGGATATGAACCGCAGCATCAGTGACTGGTATACCGCTTTGCTGCCGGCAAATCGGCAGGGCGAGTTGCCGCATCGGTATGTGCTGGGTGTCTATGCGTTGCTGGAACGGCTGACTTCTGCATTCCCAGAGGTTCTGTTTGAGGGATGCAGCGGCGGCGGCGGACGGTTTGACGCTGGAATGCTGTATTACTGCCCGCAGATTTGGTGCAGCGATGACACAGATGCTTATGAACGAACCATTATTCAGTATGGCACATCGTTCTTCTATCCAGTTTCTGCGGTTGGTTCTCACGTTTCTGTTGTTCCGAATCACCAGACTGGCAGAGTTACACCAATCGAAACCCGTGCCGTGACGGCAATGGCTGGCAGCTTCGGCTATGAGTTGGATTTGAATTTGCTGTCAGACGAGGAAAAGGAATCTGTGACCAAGCAGATTCAGCAGTTCAAGGAATACGGTTCGCTGATTCACAACGGAACGTATTACCGCCTGAGCAATCCGCTACAAGATGCCTATGCACTCTGGGCGTTTGTATCTGAGGACAAGAAAGAAGTTCTGGTACAGGGCATGATTTTCCGGACAGAAGCAAACATGGTGCGGCATTGTGTTCCGCTGCGAGGTTTAGATGCAGAAGCTGTTTACCGGACAAAGGACGGAGCAGCCTATACCGGTGACACCCTGATGCATGCAGGGGTTCTGCTGCCGAAATCTTGGGGCGACTATTATCCGGTTTCCATGCATTTTGTCAGCGAATAATGCTTTAAAAATCAAACAGTGATTGCGGCACACCGTGGAAAGTGATTCTGCGGTGTGCCGTTTCTATTGATTTTTCGGGAGATTTCATGGATTTTTAAATTTGTCGACTATTACGAATTTCATCGAAAAAACAGGGAAATATTCTGTTAAATGACGAATTGAAATACCTTGAAAACCTATCGCATCTATGGTATAATAGAAGGTAACGAAAACGGCAAAAGGTGGGGAATGCGATATGAAGACGATACTTTGCTTTGGGGACTCAAACACATATGGCTATCAGCCGGAAACGAAAAAACGATATGATGAAACCACACGCTGGACGTGCTTATTACAGCAGGCAATTCAGCCTTACGGGTGGCGTGTTGTGGAAGAGGGTCTGTGCGGACGCACAACCAACTTGAACGGCATTCGTCGGGAAAACCGAAATGGTGCTGCGGTGCTGCCGATGCTGCTGGAATCGCATGCACCGCTGGATGCTGTGATTTTGATGCTGGGGACAAATGACTGCAAAACGCAGTTCCATGCAACGCCGGAATCCATTGGAGCAGGCATCGAAGCTCTGATTGCACAGGTGCGGGCATTCGATGAACAGCTTCCAATTTTATTGGTTTCCCCCATTCATCTTGCAGCGGATATTGCAGAAAAAGACCCCGCATTTTCTGCGGATTCCGTTCCCATCTCCTATGCATTAAAATCCGTCTATGCAGCGATTGCAGAACGGGAACACTGCATGTTTTTTGCGGCTTCGGATTATGCAGAACCTTCGGATGCAGATGGCGAACATCTCGACGCAGAGGGACATCAAAAACTGACCAAACAGATGCTGAACGCATTACAACCATTACTATGCGGAAAGGAACAGGAAAAATGACAACGAAAGAAATGCAGGAAGCAATTCTAAAATGGAAAAAAGAACAAGACTGCTGTATTCTGGCACATTGCTACCAGACCCATGATATTTTGGAAGTGGCAGACTTTGTCGGAGATTCTTTCGGATTGGCACAGAAAGCAGCACAGACCAATTGCAAACGGGTGATGATGTGCGGTGTTCGTTTTATGGCAGAAACCGTGAAGATTCTGTCGCCGGAAAAACAAGTTTATCTGCCGAAAGCAGAAGCTGGCTGCCCGATGGCAGAACAGCTGGATGTGGAAATGTTGCAGCAGATGAAAGAAATCTATCCGGAACACTGTGTGGTTGCCTATATCAATACAACCGCTGCATTAAAAACACTGTGTGATGTCTGTGTCACGTCCTCTTCCGCAGTGGATATTATTCGGAAGATTCCAAACAAAAAGATTCTGTTCATTCCGGACTGCAATCTGGGCGATTATGTGGCAAAGCAAATTCCGGAAAAGGAATTTCAGCTGATGCATGGCGGTTGCCCGACCCACGTTCGGATTACTGTCAAGGACGTAGAAAAAGCACGGGCTGCACATCCAGATGCAGAGCTGCTGGTACATCCGGAATGCCAGCCAGCAGTCACCGCACAGGCGGACTATGTTGGCAGCACAACCGGCATTATGAACTATGCAGCAAAGAGTGACAAGAAATCGTTCATCATCGGTACAGAAAACAGCATTGTACAGCATTTGGGCATGCAGTTCCCGGACAAGCTGTTTTATCCGCTCTCGAAAGATTGTGTCTGTCACAATATGAAAATTACGACATTGGCAGATGTTTTGCACTGCTTGCAGGGCGTAGACGGCGAAGAAATTCAAATGCCGGAAGATGTCATGCAGAAAGCAAAGGTCTGCATTGAAGAAATGTTGAGGTTGGGAAATTAAGATGCAGAAAAAAGTATTGGTCGCAATGAGCGGCGGTGTGGATAGTTCTGCAACAGCTGCGATTTTGTGCCAAAAGGGCTATGATTGTATCGGTGTCACGATGAAGCTGTACAATCTGCCAGATGATGCGGTTCGCAGCAACACCTGCTGTACGCTTTCCGATGCAGAAGATGCAAAGAGCGTTGCATATCGGCTGGGTATGCGGTATTACGTCATGAATTTTACGGCAGATTTTGCCAAGGAAGTCATTGACCGTTTTGTATCTGCCTATGAACGGGGCGAAACGCCGAATCCTTGTATTGACTGCAACCGATATATGAAGTTTGAACAGCTGTACCAGCGAGCTGCCCTGTTGGGCTGCGATGCGATTGCAACCGGACACTATGCACGGATTGCGTACGATGAAGAACGGGGCAGATGGCTGCTGAAAAAGTCGAAGAACGAGGCAAAAGACCAGAGTTATGTGTTGTATTCCATGACACAGGAGCAGCTGGCACATACGATTTTTCCGCTGGGGGACTATACCGATAAGGCGGAAGTGCGGAAGTTGGCAGCAGAATCCGGCTTGTTGAATGCAGAAAAGCATGACAGTCAGGATATTTGCTTTGTTCCGGATGGCGATTATGCAGCGTTTATTGAACAGTACACGGGAAAGCAGTATCCGCATGGGGATTTTGTAGACCGGAACGGCAAGAAGCTGGGCGAGCATAAGGGCATGATTGGCTATACCATCGGACAGCGGAAGGGTCTGGGCATTTCTGCACCGCATCCGCTGTATGTCTGCAAGAAGTGCGTGGAAGATAATACCATTGTGCTTTCAGAGCGAGAGGGATTGTATACCACGAAACTGATTGCACGGGATTTCAACTGGATTGCCTATGATGGTGCACCGAAAACGCCGATTTCCGTCACAGCAAGAACCCGTTACCATGCCAAGGAGGCAGCTGCAACGGTTACTCCGCTGGAAGATGGAACGGTACAAGTGGTATTTGCAGAGCCACAGCGTGCCGTGACTGCTGGTCAGGCAGTGGTACTGTATGATGGAGAAATTGTAGTTGGTGGGGGAACGATTACTTCCGCCGAATAAAGATAAAAAGTCCGACAGAAATGCCGGACTTTTTTGTTGCATGAAACTTCATCAGATGAAAACTTGAAACAGCCCGTGCCGATTGCAGTAGCTGTAAATCGTACCATGCCCCATCATCGGGAAGCGTACCATTGGATTTTGTTCCGGATAACACTTGACGAACGAAATCCGGTCACTGGTGACATAGGCGAAAAAGGAGAGAAAATGTATTTTTTCCATCGGGTGTTCCATGGAAACCACATAGTCATATTCCACCTGCTGAATGGTGAGTGTATGTGTGTCTGTCGCTGGCTCTGCCTGTAACTTTGGCAGGGAAATGCCGCAGCAGCTGAAAACGCCTTCGCCCATTGAGTACAGCACATTTCCGCAGATGGGGCAGACATAAAAGCCCATCTTTTTCAGGTTTCCGCTGCGGTTTTGATTGACAATCTGCACACCGGAAAACAGTTCTGAAATAGAAACCTGCAACGCCTCTGCCAGTGGCTGAAATAATGACATATCTGGCAGCCCTCGCCCCGTTTCCCATTTGGAAATGGTCTTGTCACTGACTGCAAGGCGTTCCGCCAGTGCCTTTTGCGTTAAGTTTTGCTGCTCTCGCAGCCGTTGAATCATTGTTCCAATTTCTTGTGCGTCCATAAAAACAACCTTCTTTCTGAGTGGATGCTTTCAGTATAACACAAGCGATTCGGTTCTGCAACCTACGTTTCGTAGAGTGCTTTTAAAGAAAATAAATCTATAATTTAGAATAATATTATTAGAAAAAGCATTGATTTTTTCCCGAAAATGCGGTAAAATAGAAAACAGATTTCGGCATTGTGTCAGTGTACATAAAACCAAAATGCCGGAACGATAGAAAGGAGCTTCGTAATGTATATTACTTGCTTGGATTTGGAAGGCGTATTGGTGCCGGAAATTTGGATCGCATTTGCAGAAGAAAGCGGAATCCCGGAATTAAAGCGTACCACCAGAGATGAACCAGATTATGATAAGCTGATGAAGTGGAGAATCGGCGTTCTGAAAGAACACGGCCTTGGCTTGAAAGAAATTCAGGAAACCATTGCAAAGATTGACCCGCTGCCGGGTGCAAAGGAATTTTTGGACAAGCTGCGGAAAGAATGTCAGGTGATTATTATCAGCGACACCTTCACACAGTTTGCAGGCCCGTTGATGGAAAAGCTGGGACAGCCGACCATTTTCTGTAATTCTCTGGAAGTTGCAGCAGACGGCGAAATCACTGGCTTCAAGATGCGTGTTGAAAACTCCAAGCTGACCACCGTAAAGGCATTGCAGTCCATTGGCTATGATACCATCGCCAGCGGTGACAGCTACAACGACCTCGCAATGATTCAGGCAAGTAAAGCAGGCTTCCTCTTCCGGAGCACCGAACAGATTCAGAAAGACCATCCGGAACTTCCGGCATTTGAACGGTATGAAGATTTGCTGGCTGCAATTGAACAGGAATTGCAGAAGTAAGCAAGTTTTTGATTCTGATTGCATATAAAAAACGCTGTTGCACGATTTTTTGTGCAGCAGCGTTTTTGCGTTTACTTGTTAGAAATGGTAATGGTATAAGCACCATCTTTCAGGTCGCCAACCGTTACAGTTACGCCAGGGTCAATCGTTTCCTGTTCGTTGGAATCGTACCAATGGAAACCGGAAATCGTTCCATCAATCACATCTCCCGTTTTGAAAACGCTGCCGCCCTCCTGCTCGTTGGCAAGCCGAATCAGGCGGATGCCGTCATTATCATTGTTTGTGTATTCCGAACCATTCTGATATTTGAAGTAGGTGTACCAGTAATCTTCCTGCAAATCTGCTTGAATGTGGTAGACCCGAATGCCATTGTCAATACTCTGCCAGTAGTTCATGTGGGAATTAATGTAGCTGTTATTATCATCCTCTGTGACGTATTCAATCATCAGGTATTCAGAGAAATAGCGTCCATCCAGCTTTCCATACGGGATAATCACGCAGTTTCCGTTTTTGGTCTGAGCGTTTTGCAGCTGGAACGTCTGTGTGCCCTTGCTACTGTCATAGACAGAAACTTGATTCTTCTGATACCAGCCCAGCATCAGCTTAGAGAAACAGCCGAAATCGGAAGCAGCATCCGCATCCATCAATTCTGTTCCGGCATTGCCTTTCATGCCCTCGAAATCATCGCTGTTATAGAGGTAGTAGTCCGGCAGACCCATGCAGTGTCCCATTTCGTGTAGGTAACTGCTGTTGAAGTTGTTGTAATTGGTTTCACTTTCAATCTGAGCGTTTCCGGTGATGATATGTCCAATGGTAACGCCATCGACCGTATAAGCGGAATCGCCGATTGGACCAGCACACGGCCACCAGTTGTCATTTCCGGCAGCAGTTGGAACAGAGAACAGCGTTGCATCAATCACACCATCGTTGTTGCCATCAAACTGGCTGAAATCCACGCTGTCGTTAAATGCATCGTAGCATTCCCGTGCAAGCTTGTTTTTGTCCGTATCGTAGGCGGAACGGTTTTCCTTGGTGGTATAGCGGAATACCTGTCCATCAAGGTGCATTGTCCCCTTGGAAGAGCGTTCGTAGAATGCACGCATACTGTCGAATGGGTAATTGCTGTCGCTGGCATCTGCTTCACCGAATGCGATTTCCTGAATCTGTTCCGCAGAAAGGTCTGTGGTATATTTGCAGTCCGGAAAATCCACATAGAAAATCACCAGCTTGGCATCGCCCTGCGAGGGCAGGGAAGCCTTGACTGCTTGAATGGATGGCGTTAAGAATGTAGCATCCTCCGCATCTGTCGTAGTCGTTGTGGTTTCTGTGGTAGTGGTAACAGGGGCAGTGGTGTCGCTGGTAACGGTAGTCGTATCGGCGATTTCCTCCCAGATTTCGAGAAAATCTTCGTAGAGGACGCAGTGTTTCAGCATCATCAAGTCTGCTACATTGACAACGTGGTCTTGGTTGAGGTCCGCACGCTGTAAGATGTCCTCACCCTGCAGAGAATCCAACCGGAGCAGATACCGCTGCATTTTTACAATGTCGACCATCGAAACAACGCCGTCATGGTTCAGGTCGCCCCGATAGCCACGCCATTCCCACGATGCATAGGCATGTGGAAGTGCAATCATGCCAATTCCGGCGGCAACGGTTGCAGCACTGAGCAACGCTGTTCCGATGAGGGCACTTTTTTTCATAGAGAATGCCTCCTTTTTCCGTTCTAAAATCAGATGGTTTCATCATACCACTTTTCACAAAAAGATGCAAGATGCATTCTCTTTTTTTAGCAACTTTTCTAATTTTTCGAGCAGGATTTTGTAGATTCTGTGCAAGCCGAGGCGGATAAAACGGCTTCCACAGCTGCCCAGAACGTCTGCCATTCGGATACATTCATACAGAGAAACGGCAGCATCCAGCGTTCCCACGGATGCTGGGGGTGCTGCTGAAAGAACAAGATACACTCCCGAAAGAGCGGTGGATGTCCGATGGTTTGCCGGATGGTGCAGAGAATGGCAACGCCGTCCAGCTGTTCGTCAGCGGAGCAGTTCGGGAAAGCCGTTTGTACCTGCTGAAGCAGCCATTGCCCTTCCGGCAGGGAAGAGAAACTTTCTGGATTCATAGAAAACACCTCCTGTTGGTTGAAAAAAGCCAGTCGTTCTAGAGGAACAGACTGGCTTTTCGAGAAAGATGATTTAAGAGAGCGAATTACTTGGCAGCCTGATAGCCCAATTCAAACGCTTTCAAGTTCATGTCTAAGAATTTTGCCGGAACGGTGTTCCGAATGGTTTCGAGCCACTTTTCATACGGGATTTCGGTGGACTTTGCCATCACGCCAATCAAAACAACATTGACGCATTTCTGACTGCCAGCCTGTACCGCAAGCTGTAACGCATCGACAGCCGTCAAATCGCAAACCGCATCCAGCTTTTCGCAGATGTGTTCTGGATATGCCATTGCACCAATAATGACAGGCATCGGGTCAATCTGCTGGGTGTTGGCAATCATCTTTCCGCCCTGTTTCAGGTAAGGAAGAGCACGATAGGCTTCGAGCGGTTCAAACGCTAAAATCAAATCAGCCGTGCCACGGTCAACGATTGGGGAATAAACAGCATCGCCATATTTCACATAGGTTACAACGCTGCCGCCTCGCTGGCTCATACCGTGTACTTCAGAAACTTTGACATCATAACCGGCATCTGTGACAGCGTTGCCCAAGATTCGGCTGGCAAGCAGCGTTCCCTGTCCGCCGACACCAACAATCATAATTTGTTTTGTCATGGTTTATGCCTCCTCTTTCTTGTGAATGCAGCCAAACGGACATACGTTCAAGCAGAGTCCGCAGCCGTTGCACTGGGTCGGGTTGATGGTTGGTCTTGTGCCATCAAAGGAAATTGCTGGACAGCCCAACTTCATGCAGAGTTTACACTTCTTGCAGTCTGTGCTGATTTCGCAGCAGCCTGTATATTTTACGGTTTTCAGCAGGGCACACGGACGCTGTGCAATGATGACAGACGGTTCTTCCGCAGCGATTTCCTGCTTCACAACCGCTTCCATCTGCTTGACATCGAACGGGTCAACAATGGCGATTCGTTCGACACCAACGGATTTGCAGAGTGTTACCAGATTCACTTGCTTGGTGACTTCCTTCCGGATGGTGTAACCCGTGGTCGGGTTGTCCTGATGTCCGGTCATGCCTGTAATAGAGTTGTCCAGAATGATAATGGTATTGATGCCCTTGTTATAAACCACATCAATCAAGCCCGTGATACCGGAGTGAATAAAGGTAGAGTCACCGATAACAGAAACGGTTTTCTTTGCAAAGTCATTGCCTCTTGCCTTTGCCATACCCATTGCAACACCAACAGATGCACCCATACAAATGGTGGTATCCATGCTGTTCAGCGGAGCAACTGCCCCCAATGTATAACAGCCGATGTCGCCGGAAACCTGCAACTTCAGCTTGTGCAGAACATAGAACACACCTCTGTGCGGACAGCCTGCACACATCACTGGCGGACGAACAGGAATCGGTTCACCCGGCACTTGATAAGCTGGCTCTTCTTCGCCCAGAACCACCTTGCGAATCTGATGCGGTGTGTATTCGCCCAGCAGGGAGAAAGCTTCCTTGCCGATGACAGAAATGCCGAGGCTGCGGCAGTAGGTTTCAATGAACGGGTCGAGTTCTTCAATGACATAGACGGTTTCATGCTGTGCAGCAAAGTCCAGCAGCATTTGCTTCGGCATCGGGTAAATCATACCCAATTTGCAGTAGTCTACCTGGTCGCCGAGGGCTTCCTTGGCATACAGATAAGCGATACCAGCAGAAATGACACCGATTTTGTTGCCCTTGGATTCTACTCGGTTAATCGGACAGGTTTCTGCATATTCTGCCAGTTTCCGCATCCGTTCTTCTACAACCACATGCCGTTTGATGGCATTTGCCGGCATCATGACATACTTGGCAGCGTCCTTTTCATATGGTTTCAGAGCAACTTCTTCCGGTTCTTCCAGTTCTACCAGACTCTGAGAGTGGGAAACACGGGTGGACAGCCGGAGAAATGCCGGAGCATCGAATGTTTCGCTGATGGTATATGCAAGCTTGGTGAAGTTCTTGCATTCTGCGGAATCGGACGGTTCGAGCATTGGAATCTTGGCAGCTTCTGCATAGTGCCGAGAATCCTGTTCGTTCTGAGAGGAATGCATACCCGGGTCATCTGCAACGCAGAAAACCAGACCGCCGTTGACACCGCTGTAACTTACGGTGAATACCGGGTCAGCCATGACATTCAAGCCAACGTGCTTCATGCAGGACATCGCACGAGCACCGCCGATGGATGCACCAATGGCAACTTCAGCAGCAACCTTTTCGTTTGGTGCCCATTCCGCATAAATTTCCTTGTATGGGACAATCTGTTCTGTAATTTCTGTGCTTGGCGTTCCCGGATAAGAGGAAACAACCCGAACGCCTGCTTCATAAGCACCTCTTGCTACAGCAGCATTGCCGAGCAGTAATTTTTTCATATTTGTTCATCCTTTCATGGGGTTTCGTGTTCGGTGACACCGGATTCTTTTGCAACCAGATTTTCAACACAGTACCGCTTCCGCAGCTTTGGTTTTTCAATCTTTCCGGTGGGGTTTCTTGGAACATCGGCAAAGATGATTTTTCTTGGCCGCTTATACCGTGGCAGTGCCATGCAGAACACCTGCAGTTCTTCTTCGGTGAGTGTTGCTTCCGGCTTCACTTCTACGATGGCAGCCGTAATTTCGCCCAAACGGGCATCTGGCAGACCAATGACAGCAACGTCTTTGATTGCATTGTGCTGGCGGAGGAAATCTTCAATCTGTACCGGATAGATATTTTCCCCGCCGGTGATGATGACATCTTTCTTGCGGTCAACGAGATAGATAAAGCCGTCTTCGTCTTCCTGTGCCATATCGCCGGTGAACAGCCAACCATCCTGTAAAACTTCTTCGGTTGCCTTTTCATCTCGATAGTAGCACTTCATCACGCCTGGACCTTTTACAGCCAGTTCGCCGACTTCGCCCTGCGGAACGGTGTTGTGATTCGGGTCAACAATCTTGACTTCCCAGCCATAGCCAGCCTTTCCGATTGCACCGACCTTGTGCGGATTTTCAACACCAAGGTGTACGCAGCCTGGGCCAATGGATTCGCTCAAGCCATAGTTGGTATCATAAGCATGGTGTGGGAAATAAGCTTTCCAGCGTTTCACCAAAGACGGCGGAACAGGCTGTGCACCGATGTGCATCAACCGCCACTGGTCGAGGTTGTAGTCGTCTAGATTCAAATCTTTCCGGTCTAACGCATCCAGCAAATCCTGTGCCCACGGCACGAGCAGCCAAACGATGGTGCATTGTTCTTCGGAAACGGCTTTCAGAATCCATTCCGGCTTGACCCCACGGAGCAGGACTGCCTTTCCGCCCGTCAGCAGTGAGCCAAACCAGTGCATTTTTGCCCCTGTATGATAAAGTGGTGGAATGCAGAGGAACACATCGTCCTTTGTCTGACCGTGATGGTGCTGTTCGACCTGTGCAGCGTGGCTCAGGCTTCTGTGTGTATGTAAGATGGCTTTCGGGAAGCCAGTCGTACCGGAAGAAAAATAGATGGCAGCATCATCGTCTTCTGTCAGCGGCACATCCGGATTTTTGGAGGTGCAGAACTGTGTCAGACGGTCATAGCTTTCTGCAAAGGTCGGGCAGTCCTTTCCGACATACAGCATGCTCCGAACACGAGGCATACAATCGCAGATTTCCTCCACCCGTCCGGTAAATTCAGGGCCAAATACTAAGAAATCCGCTTCTGCTAAGTTCAGACAGTACCGGATTTCTTCGGCGGTATAGCGGTAGTTCAGCGGAACGGCAATCGCTCCTGCTTTTAAGATGCCGAAATAAATCGGCAGCCATTCCAGGCAGTTCATCAGCAGGATGGCAACTTTTTCGCCCTTGCGGATGCCTCTGGACAAGAGGAAGTTTGCGAACCGGTTTGCCTGGCAGTTGAAATCTTTCCAAGTGATTTCCCGCCGGACATTCTGACCCGTACCGGATTCAATCAGGGCGTATTCTTTCCACGTCAACCGACCATGGACGGTGGGCGGCGGTGTAATTTCAACCAGACTGGTATCATCTGGATAGCGTTCTGCATTTTGCCGCAGTAGTTCTGTGATAGGCATTTTTGACATTCCTTTCTGTTTCTGTTTGTACCAGCACAAGGCACAAACGATCTTTTTTATTATAGCACAATCTCTCTAAAAAAACAATACGAAAACCAAAAAAACTGCAAAATTTGCAAAAATGCTGCCAGATGGGAGCAGACAACCTCCATCCGGCAGCAAAATGATGGGATTCAAATGAAAGGTCTAAGAGGAACGAAGAGAGCAGAATAATGACCATACAAACCGGAACGATGTAGGGAATCATCACGCAGTACAGCTTTCTTGCTGGGAGTGTTCCAGAGTGACAGCAGGTCGATAATCGGCAAAATTTGCAAAAATGCTGCCGGATGGGAGCAGACAACCTCCATCCGGCAGCGAAATGATGGGATTCAAATTAAAGGTCTAAGAGGAACGAAGAGAGCAGAATGATGACCATACAAACCGGAACGATGTAGGTGATCATTGTGCAGTACAATTTTTTTGCATGGAATGTTCCGGAGAGGGAAACTTCTTCGATGACATACTTTGGCTTTACGACCCAGCCGATTAAAACAGCCGTCAGCAGAGCCACAATCGGCATGAGTAAGTTGTTCGAGAAGAAGTCGAAGAAATCGAGAATCTGATAGCCGAAAATCGTAACTTCGCTCCAGATGCCATAACCCAGCGTGGACGGCAATGCCATCAGTAGGGCAACGCCCATGACCAGCAGGCAAATCGTCTGCCGTTTCCACTTCAGCTTGTCCTGCAATACGGAAACAATCGTTTCCATCAGGGAGATGGAAGAAGTGAGTGCAGCGAAGAATACCAGCAGGAAAAAGGCTGCACCGAAAATTGCTCCGCCGGACAGACTGTCGAACAGCTTTGGCAGGGTGATGAACATCAGTCCAGGGCCAGCTTTTAAAGCGGCATGGTCGCCGTTCGAGAATGCAAAAACTGCCGGAACGATCATCAGACCGGACAAGAACGCAACCAGCGTATCAAAGATTTCAACGTGTCGAACAGACTGTTCCAAGTTGTCTTGTTTGCCCATGTAAGAGCCGTAGGTAATCATGATGCCCATTGCAAGGGACATGGAATAGAAAAGCTGTCCCATCGCTGCAACGACGGTTTTGATGGAAAAATCAGAGAAGTTCGGCTTGATGTAATAGACAAAACCATCCATTGCACCATCCAAAGTCAATGCATAAATTGCCATTGCCAGTGACAGCAGAATCAGGACAGGCATGAGAATTTTGCTGACCTTTTCCACACCCTTTTGCACTCCGATCAGAACGACCAACGCCGTGCAGAAGAGGAAAATTGCAAGGAATACAATGGGCTGTGCTGTGCCGGAAATGAAGTTGGAGAAATAATCATCTGCGGCGGCAGCGTGTGCCTGTCCGGTAAAATAGACCGTCATATACTTGACAATCCATCCCCCGATCACACAGTAATAGGGGAAAATCAGAATTGGAACTGCTGAGGCAATGTAACCCAGGAACGAAAATTTTTGGTTGACGGCTTTGTAGGCGAGAATGGCACTCTTTCCGGTTTTTCTGCCGATTGCAATTTCTGTCGTCATCAGGGCAAAGCCGAAGGTAACGGCTAAGACCAGATAGACCAGCAGGAAGATCCCGCCACCGTATTTGGCTACCAGATAGGGAAATCGCCAGATATTTCCCAATCCGACTGCTGATCCTGCCGCTGCCATGACGAACCCAAGGCGACTGGAAAAGCCGGTTTTGTTTGCTTGCTTCATGATTAAAATCATCCTTTCCTTGATCATTGCTGCAAAATGGTGGTGCAGCTGTTTTATTTTTTTGAGAAGCAATATCTTTTTTATTATAATCGCTCTTTGGAGAAAATGCAATCATTTTTTGGATTTGTTTTCAATTTGTTTGGAATTGTACAAATGACCGTTGAATTTTTTTCAGCAGACCGGAAACATTCCGGATGATTTTTCCGCAGGATGCCAGCGACTTTTGAAAAACCAGTCGGAAAATCGAAAAAGCACTTGATTCCTGACAAAAAATGTTGTATAATAAGGATGTATGCAAAAGCGGCATACAGATTTCCCGTACAGGATGTTCTTTGTGCAGAACGAATCATCTGTGCCGGAAAACCACTATCATATGAAAGGAGTTTGAAGATGATTTATTCAAACGAAGTAAACAAGATGTGCAGCGTTGCACAGGGCGTGAACCATGGTGCTGCTCCGATTCCGGAAGAAGCAAAGTGGGTAAAGGCAAAGGAAATTTCTGACATCTCCGGTCTGACACACGGGATCGGCTGGTGTGCACCGCAGCAGGGAACATGTAAGCTGACCCTGAATGTCAAGGAAGGTGTCATTCAGGAAGCATTGGTGGAAACCGTAGGATGTTCTGGTATGACCCATTCTGCCGCTATGGCAGCAGAAATTCTGCCGGGCAGAACCATTCTGGAAGCATTGAATACCGACCTGGTATGTGATGCCATCAACACTGCTATGCGGGAACTGTTCCTTCAGATCGTATACGGCAGAAGCCAGAGTGCATTCTCTGAAGAAGGTCTGCCGATCGGTGCTGGTCTGGAAGACCTCGGTAAGGGTCTGCGTTCTCAGGTTGGTACGATGTATGGTACACTGGCAAAGGGCCCTCGGTATCTGGAAATGACCGATGGTTATGTCACCAAGATTGCCCTGAACGAAGATGATGAAATCATTGGCTATAAGTTCGTAAACTTCGGCAAGATGATGGACTTCATCAAGGCTGGCGATGATGCAAACACCGCTTTTGAAAAGGCACAGGGACAGTATGGCCGTGTTGCAGACGCTGTAAAGTTTGTAGACCCGAGAGAAGAATAAGGAGGAATTTCATCCATGGCATTGTTTGAATCTTATGAGAGAAGAGAAAAGCAGATTCTTGCGGTTCTCAAGGAATATGGCATTGACTCCATCGAAGGGGCTGCAGAAGTAACAAAGGCAGCTGGACTGGACGTTTACAAGATGGTAGAAGGCATTCAGCCAATCTGCTTTGAAAATGCAAAGTGGGCTTACACTGTTGGTGCAGCCATCGCAATCAAGAAGGGTTGCCGCCGTGCAGCAGATGCAGCAGCAGCAATCGGAGAAGGCTTGCAGGCATTCTGCATTCCGGGTTCTGTTGCAGACCAGAGAAAAGTAGGTCTGGGTCACGGTAACCTGGGCAAGATGCTGCTGGAAGAAGAAACCAAGTGCTTCGCATTCCTGGCAGGTCACGAATCCTTCGCAGCTGCAGAAGGTGCAATCGGTATTGCTGAAAAGGCAAACAAGGTTCGGAAAGAACCGCTGCGGGTTATCCTGAACGGTCTGGGCAAGGATGCTGCACAGATCATTGCAAGAGTAAACGGCTTTACCTATGTAGAAACTGAAATGGATTACTACACCGGTGAAGTCAAGGAAGTATTCCGGAAGTGCTATTCCAAGGATCCGGAAAGCCCGAGAGCAAAGGTAAATTGCTACGGTGCAAACGATGTAACCGAAGGCGTTGCAATCATGTGGAAGGAAGGCGTAGACGTTTCCATCACTGGTAACTCCACCAACCCGACCAGATTCCAGCACCCGGTAGCAGGTACTTATAAGAAGGAATGCATTGACGCTGGCAAGAAGTACTTCTCTGTTGCATCTGGTGGTGGTACAGGTCGTACCCTGCACCCGGATAACATGGCAGCAGGCCCGGCTTCTTACGGTATGACCGATACCATGGGACGGATGCACTCTGACGCACAGTTTGCAGGTTCTTCCTCTGTACCGGCACACGTTGAAATGATGGGCTTGATCGGCATGGGCAACAACCCGATGGTTGGTGCAACCGTAGCAGTTGCTGTATCTGTAGAAGAAGCAGCAAAGGCTGGCAAGTTCTAAGAAATATCGGCGTTTTTCTCATTTGATACAACGAAAAAGGGCGTTTTTGCAGCGATGCAGAAACGTCCTTTTTGCTTGGTGTGTTCCCGTTCGGAGAAAACAAACACATAGTAATAATAAATTTGTCGGAATAAATTTTTTCATTATAGCATGGCTTTGGATTGCCTGTCAATTTGGATTTTGTCGAATTTTGTCGGTCATTGTCGAGCTTGAGAAAATTCGGCAGTTCTTCTAAAACGCCTCGGAAAGTTTGTGTAAATTTGCAGATTGACAAATGCATATTTGCAGTATATAATAAAATTAATGGAAGTCAAGAACGAATGAATGCACAAAATGCACCGTACTTTGATTTTCATATAAAAATGGCTGTAAGTGTTATTTGGTTGGTCACTCATCACACTTACAGCCTGACACCAATGCTCAAGAACATTGCCTGTTTTTATTATAGCATGTTTTTCGGGCGTTGTCAAGAAAGGAGGTTATTTATGAAAAAAGAATTGGAATTTCTGTATGAAGGGAACTGCAATGAAAATCCATTTGTGTTTGAAACACCGGAATTGCAAGAACAAATGGATTCTGTGTTCTCTTATTTTCAGAAAAGACATGCAGAAAAAGGACAAGAAGCCCTGTGTGAATTATGCGAAAATTGGCAGAGAAATGCGTTTGTCGTTGGATTCCAAACAGCAGTAAATCTGTTGACGGAATAAACATGCACTTGTCGCCCCCTTATGGGGGTGTGGATTGAAATCATTATTTTTAGTATACCATTGTGTGATGTCACCCCCTTATGGGGGTGTGGATTCTATTCGAAAAACAGCCGCTCTGATGACACAGGACGGCTGTTTTTTATGCTATAATATACCTGTATTTTAAGATTCCGGATAAGAAAACTCCTGTGTATCTTTGTCATAATTTAATGGGACATCGACATACTGGTGACCATACTGAGCAGAAAATACACTTTTCGTGGTATAGCAGGTATCATCTTTTTTGAAGAAACTCTGCAAAGAGCCGGACAGATTCAATTCTTGGCACCAACCATCTTGTACACTAAAGAGATAAGTGACCCATCCAGAACCGCCGCCGGAAACATCACAAGCGAAAAATCCCTTACCATCATATTCCACATAATTTGCATTGCTGAATAAATCAACAGAGAATTTGGTACGGACTTCTGACATGTATCCATTAGAATGAATGAAGTAAATGCTTTGAACGGTTTTTGAAGAGGAATTTTTGTCACCCAATACAACAAATGCTTCTTCTTTTCCATCCCCCTCATAATCAGCTGCTTTCATAGCATATACTGAATAATAGAATTCTAAACCGCTTTTTAATTTATCAAAATCAGGCGTAATTCCATCCGAAATATATGACATAAATTCCAAAAAATTTAATTTGTAATAATTAGAGTAACTGTCTGTATAAGATTTTTCTATAGAATTATATTGCGACTTTGTGCAACTTACGCCGTTATGCTGATAAGTGCCATTATCCATACTAATACTATCACGCAAAACAAAGGAATTTCCAACCAGTTCTTGTTTTTTCGTAGAGCCTGATAAAGCCCCCGATGAACTGAACGTATAGAAGTACCCTGTTCCCTCCGTGTATCCACAGAATCCGTTGCTTCTTCCAGAAGTCCAGCTATGCACCAAAGAACAACCCGTATCATCCTTATAGGTATACAGCTTACCGCCAGCGTAGGAATCCACCAATAATTCTGGATTATCATCTTGATCAATATAAATAAGAGAATAAGTAGCATTTCCACTTTCGTCTGAAAGTGCTCCAGAAAGCAGCAGGTCATAATAAGCGGTTACCCAAGCAGGGACAACATGAGGAGCTTCAGGAACAATATCCGCCCAAGATGGTTCTAACCCTGCGGATGTCTGTGCATAATAAGTTAAGATGTAAACGGCATCTTGCACCGTAATGGAACCATCGAAATCAATATCTGCTGCATTAAATTGCTCATCGCTTATGTCTTCTATAGAAGCAACTCCAGCAGCTGCTTTTGCATAGAAGGTCAGAACAGATACGGCATCATCCACATCAATGGAATCATTTCCGTCGAAATCTCCAAAATCAAACGCATCTGCTTGTGCAGGGAGGGCAGCTGTGAAAGACAAGATTGAACCAGAAGCAATCAGGCAGGCACAAGCTGCGGCAAGCATCGAACGAATTTTCATAGAAAGCAACTCCTTTTTACTGGAAAAGTGAAACATTTTGATTCTATTATACCCGAAAAGATTCTGTTTGTCAACCCTAAAAGTATATTTTTATTGGAACAATGATAAAAATATAACAATAATTGCAGATTTTTTAATTAGCAAGCATACAAATCTGTTTTTGGAAACCGATTTTCTGCAATGTAGTGGAATATTTTTGTAATCACACAACCAGTATAAACATTGAATGATTTGTAATTTTCAGAATAAGAGAAAAATTGACAGTCTTTTTTATTGTGTAAAGAGACTATCACTTTTCCAATCATTTTTTCCTCTGTAAGTCCGTATTCATACACTACGATATTTTCATTCTGAAATAGCAGCTTTAAATAAACGAGCACAATTATTCTCCTCTTTGAGATTTTATCATCAATATGTGCAACGCCCCACCGGAACACATTTCCAGTAGGGCGTTGTATTTTACATAGATTTTTATTTCTCTGCTTCCACTTCTGTTTCCGCAGTTGCAATTGCCTTTGCCGAAGCATACGCCTGTGCATAGAAATATTCCTGTGCATTCAGCGGAGAAGCATTGCTCTGTACCTTTTTATAAGAGCCATCCGGTTGCTGGATTCTTGCCTTGACATTGTCCTGCATCATGATTCGGAACATCGAGAGGATTCTTGACTTGATATCCTTATCATAAATCGGAGCACCCACTTCCACACGCCGGATGGTGTTTCTCGTCATCCAGTCTGCGGAGGCAATATAAACATCAGCCTGATTTCCAGCCCCGAAGATATAAATTCGGGTGTGTTCGAGATACCGTCCAACAATGCTGCGAATCGTAATATTTTCTGTCTGTCCCGGAATGCCGGCAATCAGGCAGCAAATACCACGGATAATCATTTCAATTTTAACTCCTGCCTGAGAAGCCTCAATCAGCTTATCAATCAGGTATTTATCTGTCAGGGAATTGACTTTCAGCCCGATATAAGCTGGCTGTCCAGCCTTTGCCTTTTCAATTTCCACATCAATGCGGTCTGCAACGTGATTTTGCAGGCAATGCGGAGATACCAGCAGATATTCTGTGTGCTTGATGGTCTGCCCCATGCAAAGTGCATTGAAGACCCGACTTGCTTCCATGCCGATTTCCGAACGGGCAGTCATCAGAGAATAGTCCGTATAGATTTCAGAAGTTTTCTCGTTGTAGTTGCCCGTTCCAACCTGTGTGATATAAGAAATCGAATTGCCAATTTTCCGTGTAATCAGGCACAGTTTCGAGTGTACCTTGAGGTTATCCAGACCATAGATAATCCGGCAGCCAGCTTCTTCCAGTCGTCTTGACCATTCAATATTGTTTTCTTCGTCAAATCTGGCACGCAGTTCCACCAGTACAACGACATCTTTTCCGTTTTCTGCGGCTTCAATCAACGCTTCTACGATTTTGCTGTTGGTTGCAACCCGATACAAGGTCATTTTAATGGAAACGACATTGGGGTCTTCGCCGGCTTCGTGGAGCAGGTTCAGGAATGGACGAATGCTTTCAAATGGGAATGATAAGAAGCGGTCTTTCTTCTGAATCTGAGCAATCATCGAGTGGTGGTCGTCAATGTTTGCAGAACGCTGCGGAACTCTGCGAGGATAGAACAGCGAACGATTTTTCCGCAGCAAGTCCCGTACCTGTGAAACAAACGACAGGCTCAGCGGAGCTTCTGAGTGGAAAACCTGTGCTTCATTCAGATGTAAATATTCGCACAGTTTGGCAATCACAGACGGATCCATCAGTCTGGAAAATTCCATCTTGACCGGACGCAGCCGTTTTCTGGCACGGAGCAATTTCTCCATGGCAGCCCGATAATCGGTTTCATCTTCAATGTTTTCTTCTTCTGCATCAATGTCTGCACTCCGAACGATTCGAATCAGCGATTTGCTCTTGATGACATGGCGAGAGAAAATATCGGATGCAAAGTGCAGGATGAGTTCTTCCGTCAGAATAAAGCGGTTTTTCTGGTTCGGCAGGGAAACATATTTTGGGAATACCGGACTGCTGCACGGAACGATTCCGATTTTTTCGCTGCCTTTTTTCTCCAGTACGACAACCGCATAGATTTCCTTGTTTTGCAGGAATGGGAACGGCTGCTTTTTGCTGATAATCTGCGGAGAGAGCAGCGGTTCGATTTCAGAGCGGAAATAAGACTGTAAATAATCCGCTTCCTGCTGAGAAATGGTGTGAAAGTCTACAATCTCCACGCCCTCGGTTTTCAGGCAGTTCTGTAAATCCCGATAAGTGTTGTCTTTATCGTGGAGCATCTGGCGAACCCGTTCAAAGATTGCCAAAAGCTGTTCTCTGCAAGTCATATTGGTTTTATTTTCCCGAATTTTCTCGGATACTTGCATCTTTTCAAAGAGCGAGCCAACTCGCACCATAAAAAATTCATCTAAGTTGCTCTGAAAGATGGAGAGGAAGGAAAGCCGTTCACAGAGTGGATTTGCTGGATCTTGTGCTTCTTCTAGAACACGCTGGTTAAATTTCAGCCATGAAAGTTCTCGATTGGCGTAGCAACGCTGATCTGCCATAAATAATGCCTCCTATTGGTTTATGATTGGGTTTCAAATAGAACAAAACGCAGTCCGGCTGGAAACAGACGGCTGCATTTTGAAGAACTTGCACAAAAAAATCATCAAAATGATAGAAAAAAGAAACAAGAGTTTTGTTTTCTTTTATTATACTACATCGTCTGTTTTTATGCCAGCTTAGAAATGTAAACCATTTGTTATTTTTACGTTAAGTTTTCAGGTTTCACTTTTTACATAAACTTTTTGAAGAATTTGCAGGAATCTTGTTGTATTTTTCTGCCCATTGCAGTATACTATAAGAATGGGCTGTGCACGCACAGGACGAAAAAAGAAACAGGAGTATCAAAAGAATCATGAATGTTGCATTGATTGATATGGGTTCGAACAGCATTCGCCTTGCAGTTTACAAGGTGGAGCAGAAGGACTTTGAACCGATTTTTTCCAAACGCTATATGACAGGACTGGCAAGTTATGTGAAAGAGAAGCAGTTGACCGCAGCTGGTGTGGAGCAGGCTTGTACTGTGTTGCTGGATGCAAAATCTTTGCTGGAACAGCTTTCGGTTGACCAGACAACTGTTTTCGCAACTGCCTCGCTGCGAAACATCAAAAATACAGAAGCGGTTGTTGCTACCATTCAGCAAAAGACAGGCTACACCGTGCAGATTCTTTCCGGACATGAAGAAGCCTTTCTGGACTATTTTGGTGTGATGCATGGTGCACCGATGGAAGAAGGGGCACTGGTAGACATCGGCGGCGGCAGCACGGAAATCACCACCTTTGCAGCAGATGGGCCAGCTTTCATGGAAAGTATGCCCGTTGGAGCACTGCGTCTGCACACGGAAATGGTGGAAAAATTCCTGCCAAAAGAAGCCGAAGCTGCCCAGATTCAAGAACGGGTTCTGCGGGAGTGGAAGAAAATCAAGGCGGACAAACTGCCGCACTATGATTTGCTCTGTGCCGTTGGCGGAACGGCTCGTGCAGTTTTGCAGCTGATTCAGACCCAGCAAGCACCCCTGCCGGATGCGAATTCCTTTACAGCGGAGCAGTTTCAGAAGTTGAAGAAGCAGCTGCTGAAACGGGACGAAGCAGCGAAGAAATTGATTTTACAGGTTTGTCCGGAACGGGTTCACACAATTCTCCCCGGCATTTTAATTTTAGATGTCATTGTCCGGCAGCTGCATACGCATTTGATTTATGTCAGTCCGTATGGTGTACGGGAAGGGTATTTGCTGCGGCACTATTTATCCTGAGACAGGTTTCTGGAAAATTCCAAAAAAATTTCTTGGATGCCGTTGCTTTTTTGGCGGAAATGTGCTAAAATGAATGTTTGATATGGATTTGTCGATACAAGAACGATCCAATTTTAGAATCTGACATTTTATGGAAGGCTGTGATGGTAGGGTTGGAAAAGAAGCTGGCATTGTACGGGTTTAACAATCTCACAAAGACGCTGAGCTTTAACATTTTTGATGTCTGTTATGCAAAGACAGAACGAGAAAAACAGGACTATATCCGCTACATTGACGAGCAATATAACTCGGAACGATTGACCAATATTCTCTGTGACGTAACGGAGATGATTGGGGCTTCTATTTTGAATATTTCCAAGCAGGATTATGAACCGCAGGGGGCATCCGTCAACATTCTGATTGCAGAAGGGCACGTTCCCTCTCAGATTGATGTATCCTGTAATCAGGGAGAAACCTTTTTAAAACGGCGGGACATTCACGCCCATCTGGACAAAAGTCATGTCACGGTTCACACGTTTCCGGAAAGTCATCCGGACAACGAAGTGACGACCTTTCGGGTCGACATTGACGTTTCGACTTGTGGAGAAATTTCTCCGTTGAACACACTGGATTATCTGATTCGCAGTTTCGATTCAGATATTATCACCATTGATTATCGGGTACGGGGCTTTACCAGAGATGTCAACGGCAAAAAATGTTTCATCGACCACAACATCACCTCCATTCAGGACTATATTGACCCGGAAATCTTGCTGCGGTATGATACCATGGATATAAATATGTATCAGGCAAACATTTTTCACTGCCGGATGCTGATTAAAGAAATGCAGCTGCAAAATTATTTGTTTAAGACCGATGTCTATGAGTTAGACCCTCGGGTACGTCTGGATATTACCAACCAACTGCGGCGGGAAATGATTGAGATTTTCAGCGGCAGAAATATTTATGGATAAGGGAGGCAGGCTGTATGGAACAGGTTACCCAACAGCGTGCACCGCTGCTCGAAGCGATGCAGGCACACCGATTGAATCGGGTTGTCCGGTTTGATGTTCCGGGACACAAAGGCGGACGGGGCAATCACGAACTAGCGGAGTTTTTAGGAGCAGACTGTGTGCGGATGGATGTCAATTCCATGAAGAATCTGGACAATCTCTGTCATCCGGTTTCCGTCATTCGGGATGCCCAACAGCTGGCAGCGGAAGCGTTCGGTGCAAAGAATGCATTCTTTATCATCAACGGGGCAACGGGTGCATCACAGGCAATGATTTTCTCCACCTGTAAGGCAGGGGATAAGCTGATCATGCCCCGAAATGTGCACCGCAGTGCGATTAACGCCTTGGTTGTCAACGGAGCGATTCCCGTCTACGTTGACCCAGGCGAACAGAAAGACTTGGGGATTCCGCTGGGAATGGCAGTAGAAGATGTGGAAAAGGCAATCTTAGCGAATCCCGATGCAAAAGCGGTTCTGGTCAACAATCCGACCTATTACGGCGTTTGTGCAGATATCCGAAAGATTGCGAAGCTTGCCCACGACCACGGTATGTTGCTGCTGGCAGACGAAGCCCACGGGACACATTTCTATTTTGGCGAAAATCTGCCGTGTTCGGCAATGGCAGCTGGAGCAGATATGGCAGCGGTCAGCATCCATAAAACGGGTGGCTCGCTCACGCAAAGTGCCATGCTGCTCTGTGCGGATACAGTCAATGCCGATTATGTGCGGCAGGTCATCAACCTGACACAAACAACGAGTGCCTCTTACTTACTGATGGTATCGCTGGACATCGCACGCCGGAATTTAGCGTTGAACGGGCGGGAGATGTTCCATAAAACGGTGCAGTTCGTCAACTATGCCCGTGAGGAAATCAACCGGCTGGGCGGCTATTATGCCTATGGTTCAGAGCTTTGCAACGGCGATTCGTTCTATGCATTTGATACCACGAAACTTTCCATTCACACCCGAAACACTGGCTTAGCAGGGATTGAAGTGTATGACCTGTTACGGGATGAATATGATATTCAAATTGAATTCGGTGACATCGGAAATATTCTGGCAATTGTCACCGCTGGCGACCGGGAATTGGAAATTGAACGGCTGATTTCCGCTCTTTCCGAAATCAAGCGGCTGTATGGCGGTGACCCGACCGGCATGCTGAACAGCGAATACATTCCGCCGGATGTGGCACTTCCGCCGCAGCAGGCATTCTTTGCAGAAAAGGAAGCCGTTCCGCTGCGATTCAGCATCGGCAGAGTCTGTGCCGAGTTTGTCATGTGTTATCCGCCGGGGATTCCGATTCTCGCACCGGGCGAACGCATCACCGAAGCAATTGTTTCTTATATTTTGTATGCAAAGGAAAAGGGCTGTTCGCTGACAGGTTCACAGGATATGACCCTGTCCAGCTTACAGGTAGTTCAATAAGAAAGGGTGAAACCAAGCAATATGATGGATATTTGGTATACGGAAAATCACACCGAACATGTGCGGATGTCCATGCGGGTGGATAAACAACTTGCCAGTGTACAGAGTGATTTTCAGCGAATTGATATTTTTGAATCGGTGGAATTTGGCAGAATTATGACGTTAGATGGTCTGCTAATGCTGACAGAGAAAGATGAGTACATCTATCATGAAATGATTACCCATATTCCGATGGCAACCAACCCGAACATTCGGAACATTCTGGTCATTGGAGCAGGGGACGGCGGAACGGTTCGGGAACTGGTACGTTATCCGTCCATCGAACACATTGACGTTGCGGAAATTGATGAGATGGTGGTCGAACTGTCAAAGAAATATCTGCCGTTTACTGCCTGCGGATTTGATGACCCTAGAGTTGACGTGCACATTCAGGATGGTTTGCGGTTTGTCCGGAAAGTCGAAAACGAATATGATTTGATTATTGTCGATTCTACTGACCCGTTCGGTGTTGGCGAAGGGCTGTTTACCAAGGAGTTTTACGGGAACTGCTACAAGGCATTGAAAGCAGATGGCATTCTCGTCAATCAGCATGAAAGCACGTTCTATACCTCCTATGCGAACTCGATGAAACGGGCACATAGTCGGATTAAATCATTCTTCCCGATTGCATTGGTCTATCAGGCACACATTCCAACCTATCCCTCTGGGCATTGGCTGTTTGGGTTTGCATCCAAGAAATATGACCCTCGCACGGATTTACAGGCGGATTGGTGGAACAGTCTGGGCATTCGTACCCGGTATTATAACACGATTCTGCATCAGGGCTGCTTTGCAATTCCGAACAACGTACGGGATGCTCTGAGAGAGTCGGAAACATAAAGGAGGAATCCCCCCATGCAGGAAAACAAACTTGAAATGAAAGACTTTGTTCCCAACTTGCTGCGGCGTACCGAAATCCCGTGTATGCGGCTGAAACTGGTCGATACTACACCGGGGATTGCAGAGAGCAAGTTCGGCGGTCGGGGCTATGTGCCGCATGATACAGCCATTCCGACCAACAGCGAAGGCATACAGATGCGGTTGCTGGCACAGATTGACTGTCGGCAGATTACCATTCCGGATTTTCCAACGTCTGGTTTGCTGCAATTCTGGGCAATCAATGACGACTTGACAGGCTGTGATTTTGATAACAACACCGAACAAAAAGATTTTCGGATTTGCTATTATGAAACCGTTGACCCGACTGTCACTGAAGAAGAAGTTGCGGCGAAAGAGGGCAATAACTTGCCGTGTGAAGAAGATTTCTTCCCGATTGAGGGCTGCTTTGGGCTGAAATTTGAACAGACTACTGACCGGATGTCCATGTCTGATTATCGTTTTTGGGAAAAAATAGAACAGCTGATGCGGGAATGCTATCCGGAGCAGGCAGAACAGTTGCTTGCGGATGAAGATGCAAAAGAAGCATTTGAAGAAGAACTGGAAGAATATTTGTGGGATCAAGACGAATTAGACGAAACACCAGACTGGCTACCGGATGCACCTGGACATAAAATTGGCGGTTATCCGTGCTTTACGCAGGAAGACCCACGGAATATTCCGAAAGAAGATGACCACGATATTTTGCTGTTGCAAATCGATACCGACAATATCGGAGAGCGTGAAATTATGTGGGGCGATTCCGGCGTTGCCAATTTCTTTATCAGCCGAGAGAATCTGAAACAGCGGAATTTCCAAGATGTGATTTACACATGGGATTGCTGTTAATTTGGAGAGAAAAAGGAGTTATAAAAAATGGGAAAAGCGTTAATTATCGGAGCAGGCGGCGTTGCCGGTGTCGTTGTGCACAAGTGCTGCCAGAACAGCGAAGTCTTTACAGAAATCTGCATTGCCAGCCGTACCAAGTCGAAGTGTGATGCCCTGAAGGAAGCTGTAGAAGCAAAGGGTACAAAGACCGTTGTCACCACCGCACAGGTGGATGCAAACAAGGTTGACGAACTGGTTGCCCTGATTGAACAGGAAAAGCCGGATATTGTCATCAATGTGGCGTTGCCGTATCAGGATTTGACCATTATGGATGCTTGCCTTGCAACCAAGGTAGACTATGTGGACACCGCAAACTATGAGCCGGAAGACACGGCAAAGTTTGAATACAAGTGGCAGTGGGCATATCGGGAACGCTTTGAAAAGGCTGGCATTACAGCCCTGCTGGGCAGCGGTTTCGACCCAGGCGTAACGGGTGTATTCTGTGCCTATGCACAGAAGCATTATTTCGATGAAATCCATGAAATTGATATTCTGGACTGCAACGGCGGTGACCATGGTTATCCGTTCGCAACCAACTTCAATCCGGAAATCAACATTCGGGAAGTTTCTGCAAAGGGCAGCTATATTCTCGATGGCAAGTGGGTAGAAACCGAACCGATGGAAATCAAGCGGGTTTACAACTTCGATGAAGTCGGCGAAAAGGATATGTACCTGCTGCATCATGAAGAACTGGAATCACTGGCTCTGAACATCAAGGGCATTCATCGGATTCGGTTCTTTATGACGTTCGGACAGAGCTATCTGACCCACCTGCGTTGTCTGGAAAATGTCGGCATGACTTCTATTGAACCGATTCTGTATGAAGGCAAGGAAATTGTACCGTTGCAGTTCCTGAAAGCCGTTCTGCCAGACCCAGCATCGCTTGGCCCTCGGACAGTTGGCAAGACAAACATCGGCTGTATTTGTCAGGGCGTGAAGGATGGCAAGGAAGTTTCTTACTATGTTTATAACGTCTGCGACCATCAGGAATGCTACAAGGAAGTTGGCTCTCAGGCAGTTTCTTACACCACCGGTGTTCCGGCGATGATTGGGGCAATGATGGTGATGACGGGCAAGTGGAAGAAGCCGGGCGTTTATAACGTAGAAGAATTTGACCCAGACCCGTTCATGGATGCTCTGAACAAGTGGGGTCTGCCGTGGAAGGAAAATTTCCATCCGACCTTGGTGGACTAATTTTCCTGAACCATACAAAAAGTACAAATAGAAAGCACCGCTTTGCTGGATTTGTTCTCAGCGAAGCGGTGCTTTTTTCAACTATCACGATAAAATTTTTGTCAGATAGCAGTCATGCGGAACGTAAAGGAAAGTCCGGTTTTTGACTGACGGGTAAACTCTGGATGAACGGTTGCTCCCCAGCTGTCATCACCGCCAACGCCCATTTCTCCGGCGGAAATCCGAACCACATTCCGGTAAGAACGAGGCAGTTCCTGCAAGTGGTATGCCTGTTCCAGTTGGTGCGGTGTATATGGCAAAGCGGAGAAGTCCATTTGTTCTGCTGCAAAGCGGAAGCCGTGCCCGTCTGCGTTGGTAATGGTGAACCACTGTGTATCAGTGTGGTTGCCGCATTCCTGTACATAGGCATACGGAACAAGCTGTTCTGCAACGGTGCTGGTGTAGCAGCCAATGCGAGAGCCGTTTTTCCGGTCGCAGTACGTTTCATCCTTGCCTCTGCCATACCATGCAATCTGGTCGAATGCCAGCGGCATCTGCAAGAGCATTCCGAAGTCCGGCATATTGCCATATTCCGTGCAGCCCAGCATCTGCATCGTTACCGTAATACTGCCATCCCCATAGAACTGATAGGTGACCAGACAGCCGTTGTCCGGATTCTGTGGGAATGTGTAACGGGTGACAATGTCCACAGTGTGAGCCGTTTGTTTGCAAGATACGATAGACGGAACGGCATACAGAGAAGCGATTTTCCACATTGCGGTATCGTATGGCATCCGGCAGCCCAAATCATTTTCAATCGGAGCACGCCAGAAGTTCGGTCTGGGAATGCCAACCTGAGAGGCAATGCGTTCCACGCCGTTTTTCTGATAGGAAACAATGCCTGCTTTATCCCTGCCGAACAGGATGTGGAAATCAGAACCGTGAATGCCATAGTTGACATCGCCCACAATCAGTTCCGGAGCGGGCAGCAGTTCTTCGGTCGTTGGAACAACCACGTTCCAAGCAGCCTGTCCAAATGCAACTTCTGTCTGTGCATCTGCCCAGTCGGTTGCAGCGGTTCTGTAAATAGAAATGGTCAACGTGTAAGCTCCCGGTTCGGTTGCAGTTCCAGCAAATGGATTTGCAAAAGATTGCGTCGTCTGCGGAGCAATAACAGGCAGCGGCAGTTGCCGTTCTGCAACCGGAACGCCATCCTTGCAGAGCGTTGCAGTCATGGAATACGGAGTAGTATCCGTGAACAAAAATTCGTTGCGAATGGTGAAGCCATGCGGTGTGCAGGCAATCGTGAATGGCTGATAGCAGTACTTCACTTCTGCCATTTTTGTGGTAAGGGTGCGGTCTGCAAAGACAATGCCATTCGTGCAGAAATTGTAGTCTGTCGGACGGTCGTCAAAATCGCCGCCTGTTGCAAGGAATGATTCGCCGTATTCATTCTTCTTGAAAACTGCTTGGTCGATGAAGTCCCAGATAAAACCGCCCTGATAGCGTGGCTCTCTCTTGGCGAGGTCGGTATACTTGAACAATGCCCCGTTGGAGTTGCCCATAGAGTGGGAGTATTCGCAGCAGATAAACGGCTTTTCCGGATGTTCTTTCAAAAACTGTTCAATTTTGGCTACAGATGGATACATCTGGCTTTCCATGTCGCTGGTTTGGTTGAATCGGCGGTCATTGACAACGCCCTCATAGTGTACCAGTCTGGAGGAATCCCGTTTCCGGAACTGTTCTGACATTGCATAGATATTTGAACCGCCGAACGACTCATTGCCGCAAGACCAAATCAAAACGCAAGGGTGATTTTTATCCCGTTCCTGCATGGCAGCGGCTCTTGCCAAAACGGCATTTGTCCAGTGCGGATTGTCATTCGGGAGGGTGTGTTCGTCCGGAGCAATCGCCCCCATCTTCTGCCATGTTCCATGTGTTTCCATGTTGGTTTCGTCAATCACATACAAGCCGTACTGGTCACACAGTTCATAGAAATCATTCTGGTTCGGATAGTGTGAGGTACGAACGGCATTGATGTTATTCTGCTTCATGGTGAAGATGTCCCAGCGGATTTCTTCCTTGGTGATGGCACGTCCACGGGTTGCACTAAATTCATGCCGGTTTACGCCATTGAATACAATCCGTTTGCCGTTCAATTTCATGATGCCATTTTCCATGCGGAATTGCCGAATACCGATTTGCTGCGGAACAACTTCCAGAACCGTTCCATCTGCATCCTGCAAAGTCAGAACCAAATGATACAAATTCGGCTGTTCTGCACTCCAAAGGAGTGGCTGCTCTACAGAGAATGCAACAACCTGTTCGGATGCTGTTACAGGTATGCTTTGTTCTGCAAGCGGCTTGCCGTTCGGGTCAGTGAGAACCGCACGCAGCGTTCCGGATGCTGTGCCAGAGAATGCACAGTCTACCCGAACATCCGCCTGTGAGAAGGTGTCGTTTAAGTCTGTGTGAACGAAGAGGTCTTGCAGGTGCAGCTTTGGAACGGCATACAATTCTACATCTCGGAACAAACCGGAGAACCGCCAGAAATCTTGGTCTTCGAGCCAGCTGCCGGAAGAACGCTGGAAAACCTGCACGGCAATCTTATTTTCGCCATCGTTCAGGTAGTCTGTGATTGCAAATTCTGCTGGGGTGAAGCTGTCCTCATGATAGCCGACAAATGTTCCGTTGACCCACAGAGCCATTGCCGTTTCTGCCCCATGAAAGACCAGCCGAATCTCTGCATCTTTGCGGAATGCCTCCGGAATTGTCACCATGCGGATATAGCTGCCCGTGGCGTTGAAGCGTTCCGGAATCTCGCCTGGCTTGCAGTTTTCCACGCCGTCCCATGGATACATGGTATTGACATACTGCATTTGTCCATAGCCATTGGTCTGTAAGTGTCCCGGAACAGGAATGGTGTCCCAATTGCTGTCGTCATAGCCTACCTGCTCGAAGTGTTCCGGCAGAGCGTTCAGGTTTTCGCTGTAGAAGAATTTCCAGTCACCATTCAGGGACAGGCAAAAACTGCTCTGCTGTTCCTTGCATTCTGCTGCACTGCGATAGTGGATATGAGAGGAATGCGGCTTGCAGGTGTTGATTTGGAAGATTTCCGGATTTTTTAAAATATCGGTTGAAAAGGTCATGATAACCATCCTTTCTATAGCAGAAATACCGCAGTCTGAAATTACTGCGGTATTCTGCAATCACGTTCATTAATCTTTTGAAAGAAGGAAAAATAAGGAAGAAATTTTGTTGTTTGCGAGTAGGGGAAATTTACTTGACAGAACCAATCATGCCCTGTACGAACTGCTTCTGCATGAGGAAGAAAATCAGAGCAGTTGGAAGGGTTGCAATGACGATCCCTGCCATAATCATACCATAGTCTGGGTTATAAGAAGCACCCATGGTGGAGAGAATCAGCGGAACGGTTTTCTTTTCTGGTGATTGCAAAGCAACCAACGGCCAGAGGTAGTTGTTCCAGCTGTTCATAAAGGTGATGATTGCAGCTGCTGCATAAGAGGACTTCATAACCGGCATATACATCCGGAAGAAAATCTGCAATTCATTCAAGCCATCCAGCCGAGCAGCTTCGATAATATCTTTCGGGAACGACTTGGTGTTCTGCCGGAAGAAGAAAATCAGGAACGCTGTGGAGATTGCCGGAATGATAACGGCTGCAAAGGTGTTCAGACCCATGAAAGACAATCCGCTGTCGCTCAATTTACCGAAAATCCGGAACAACGGAATCATCAGGGTTGCGAATGGAATCATCATCGAGAGGAGCAGGAAATTAAAGACCCGATCCCGATTCTTGGTGCGGAACATTTCAAACCCATAACCGGCAGCAGAGGAAACCAGCAGTGCCAGAACGGTCGTAATGACAGCGATAATGGCGGAGTTTCCGAGTGCTTTCAGGAATCCACGGTCTGCAGCGAACAGGTTTTGCAGGTTCTTGAACAGGCTTGTTCCAAAGGTGACTGTACCGCGGTTGATGTCAACGGCATCGTTCGTTGCACAGATAATCATCCACAAAAACGGGAAGATGGAAATAATGGAAGCCAGAATTAAGAACACATACTTGAAAATGTTAAACGGATGAATTTTCTTTTTCCGTCCAACATTGGACGGCATCGTTGTAGCTGCTGCCATAATTAATCATCTCCTCCCACTTTCATCTGAATGGCGGACAGAATTGCAATCATTACCAGTACGACAAAGGCAATCGCAGCCGCATAACCGAAGTTCGGTGTATACTTAAAGCAGAGGTTGTAGATGTACTGGGAAATGGTCAAAGTCGTATTGGCTGGGCCACCGTCAGTGATGTTCTTAACTTCATCGAAGAGCTGTAATGTACCGATGGTGGAAGTAATGGTTGTGAACAAGATAATCGGTTTCAACTGCGGGACAATGATTTTGAAGAACTTCTGGAAGCCGTTGCAGCCGTCCAGTTCTGCAGCTTCATAAATCGAAGGGTCGATGTTCTGTAAGCCGGATAAGTAGAAAATCATATTGTAGCCCGTCCATCTCCACGTGATAGAGATGATAATCAGAGCCTTTGCAAATGCAGGGCTGGTTGTCCAGCCGATTGGCTCAGAAATGAGATGCATTGCCATCAGTATCTGGTTGACCAAACCGTCGCCGGAGAAGATGCTCTTCATAATCAAAGAGTAGGAAACCAGCGAGGTGACACACGGTAAGAAAATGGCAATCCGGAAGAAACTTCTGCACTTGAGCTTCTTGTCGTTCAGCAGAACGGAGATGAACAAGGCGAGAATAATCATGACTGGCACTTGAACCAATAAATATAAAAAGGTATTGACCAATGCTTTCCGGAAGGTGGTATCCGTCAGCATGCGTTTATAGTTGCTCAGACCGGCGAATGTCAGTTGATTGCCCTGACCGCTTTGCAGCGAGAGCAGGAACGATTGAATCATTGGAATGAAAACCAGAACGGAAATCATGATGACGCTGATGGAAACGAAGCCCCAGCCCCAACGATTGCTGACTTTTCCAATCGGAGCGAATGTTTCTTTTTTCTTTTGTTTTTTGATTTCAGACATAAGGATCCTCCTCCTTTACCGTTGGTTTCAGGATGTGGAATGCCGCAGAAAAGGGGGCGTCTGCGGCAAGCCAAATCTCTGTTTTGTAACTCTTGTCAGAGAGCTTACAACCAAACTTAGTTGAGTACAGCGGCTTCTGCCTGAACCTGTGTATTGGCGAGTGTTTCGTCAATATCTGCACCCTGGAGAATCGACTGAACGGCTTCAGACATGATGTCTTCAATGCTGTATGTGTAAAGACCATAGTTGACGGTCGGGATTTCTTCTGTCCACTTGGAGAAGTCACTGAAGATTTCCTGACCGCCGAAGAATTCATTCGGCTTCTTGTAGTTTTCTGCATCTGCGGAAGCCTTCAGTGTGCTAACCAGATTGATTTCAGAAACCAAGTCGTTCATCAGGTCAACATTGGAAGCGAATGTTTCTGCTAAGAAGTTTTCTGCCAATTCGCCATTGCCAACCTTGTCGAGCACGTACCAGCTGCCGCCGCCGATGTTGGAGGTATTCAAAGAGCTGTCTACGTTGTCCAGTCTTGGCAGCGGAGCAACTGCCCACTTGCCGCTCTGGTCTTCTGCTGCTGCGATGGTCGGAGCAATCCAGCATCCAGTCGGAACAGAAGCAACGTCACCCTTCTGGAATGCACCGACGAACGGATCCCAACCGGAGATCTGTTCTGCAATGCCTGCATCAATAATCTGCTGATAGGTCTTAACGGATTCTTTCAGAACCTCATTGTCTGCGATGTCAACGGTCTTGCCGTCCTCCTTAACATACCAAGCACCAGCGGACTGCATCATCATCCGAATCTGTCCGAGGTCGCTCGGGTCTAAGGTCAGCATATACTTGCCGGTCTTTTCCTTGACATCCTTGCCGATCTGGATAAATTCGCTCCAAGTCAAATCCTGCATGTCATCGGTGGTATAACCTGCTTCTTCGATGTAATCGGTGCGGTAGAACAGAGCCGCAACGCCGCTATCGAACGGAACGCCGTACACCTTGTTATCCTGTGTCATAACACCTAACTTGTAATCCATGAAGTCATCCGGATTAACAGTGTTGGACAAATCTCTCAGTTCGCCCGGATAAGCATTCAGGTAGTTCTGAATCCGGTAGTCTTCAATCAGAACGATGTTCGGCAGACCCTTGTAAGTGCCGCTGGAAAATGCGGTGTTCAGTGTCTGTACGATGTCATCCTGTGCCATGCTGACAACATTGACGGTTACATCCGGATGTTCCTTCTGGTAGTATTCCTTTGCGATGTTGGCAGCCTTTACGTTGAAGTTGTCATCCCACGCCCAGATGGTCAGGGTGTTCGGGTCGGAGCTGCTGGCGGTGCTGGAATCGGAACTAGAACCGCAAGCGGTGAGCATACCTGCCAACATGGTAACGCCGGTAACGGCAGCGAGTAATTTTTTTGTGTTCATAAGAACTCCTCCTTTTTCTATTTTGCACGATTTTCGTTCGCTCTGCAAAATCTTTTTTGTTTGTTGTGACTATATGATACCACAAATTGTAGCGGAATGGTTAGTGATATTTTTGTGAAAAATGGTGTTTTTTTGGTGTCCTGCAAAAAAAGAATGGTACTTTTTTGTGAAAATAGGAGTCTTTTGTGATTTTGGGTTGTAGATTCCGCCAAAAGAGCACCAAAAGTGGTTGCATTTTTATACAGCTGTCAAAAAAGTACGACAATTTGGTACAAATTTTAGGGCATCTTTTGGGACAGGGTTGACATGGAATCGAACCACCGCTCATACTATATAAAAGACAAGAAAAAAGTCAGCAAAATTCAGATTCAGAATCTGAGCAAAAGATGTTATTTTTGTGACATTTTTGCAGCAACTTGATTATTTTGGAAAGAACCGAAAAAAGCCTTGACGGAAACCGGAAAGTTCGATATAATAAAGTAAGAATCCGCTGTTACATACAGCGTTCAGCGACGGATTGCAATAGAAAGAAATAGAAAATGAGGCGATGGAAACATGCAGAAGATACAGGTTTCTGCTTCGATTTTGAGTGCAGATATGTGTAACTTAGAAGCAGTGGTACGGACGTTGGAAACAAGCGGTACGGATATGCTGCATTTTGATGTCATGGATGGGCGTTTTGTCGATAATATTTCCTTTGGTATTCCCGTACTGGAAGCCATCCGGAAAAAGACCGATTTATTTTTAGATGTACATTTGATGATTTCCGACCCGCTGCACTATGCAGAACGGTTTGCAAAGGCTGGGGCGAACGGCATTACGTTCCATTTGGAAAGCGAAAGCGACCCACAGAAAACAATTGATGCCATTCATGCTTGTGGCATTCCAGCAGGCATTGTCATCAAGCCAAATACCCCAGCGGAAGCAGTTCTGCCGTATCTGTCCTCCGTGGAAATGGTGTTGGTCATGACGGTAGAGCCGGGCTTCGGCGGACAGTCTTTCCTGTGGGAGATGCTGAAGAAGGTGCAGTTCCTGCGGCAGAAGGCAGCCGAACAGGGCTTATCTGTCAATATTCAGGTAGATGGCGGCGTGAATGCGGAAACTGCTCCAGAGGCAGTGAAAGTCGGTGCAAATAATTTGGTAGTTGGCAGCTACTTATTCCGGCAGGAAAACTTGAAAACAGCCGTGGACTTCTTCCATCAGCTGGCAGACTAAAAAAGAGCATTTTTCGTAGAACAACGATCGAGAGAAAATAGGAGCGAACCCATATGAAAAAGAAATCCCCAAAAGTATACAAGGTGAAAACCGGGAACACAAAATCTTCCTCGGTGCATAATGTCTTGTCCGCAGTGGTGATGATTGCAGCGGCTGGTTTGGTTGGATTTGTTGGCTACAGCATCGCAAAGCCATTCATTCAGGATGATGCTGCAACTTCGGATTCCAGCCTGCAAATGAATGCTGCTGTGACCACGCAGACGACCGAAGCAGCAACCACAGCGGAAACAACAACGGCAACAACGGCTGTTCCGGCGGCGGCTGATTCGACTGTAGAACTGAAAACCACACCGGAAACGACTGCAACTTCAGTGGTTTGGGCTACAACTACAGGCGTTTCCACGGATCTACAGATGGCAGGAACGGCATTTACGCACGAATCCACCACACAGGCAACCGCAACCGCCTCCGGCAGTGAGGAAACAACTGCAACTGCTGCAAACGAAACGCAGACCACGACCACAGAAGCGGTGAAGAAGGAGGGCGTTCCGCTTGCGAACTTCTCCGATGCCAAATCTGCACAGTGGCTGGATCGCTCTGTACTGGAAAGTGCGGATACCTTTACCGCAGCATTGGAGCAGGTCAGCGGAACAAAGGCAGTTGTTGTGCCGATGAAGTTGCAGGGCGGTTGGCTGAACTATGCCTCTACCGTTTCCTATGTTGCCGGAACTTATATTTGTGATGGCACAATGACCGCTTCGGAAATTGTCAATCTTGCAGCAGAAAAGGGCTTTTCTGTCTATGCTTTGATTAGCGTAACCAATGACAATCAGTTCCCGGAACTGTATAAAGATGCCAGCATTCCGCTGATTGATGGCTCTGGCAGATGGCTGGATAATTCTGTCGAAAAGGGCGGAAAGCCATGGATGACTCCATACAGTGAAACAACCGTTTCCTATATGACTGCTATCATTCAGGAACTGGACAACGCTGGCTTCTCCGCAGCAATCTGTCAGGATTTTGTTTACCCGTCTTTCTGGGAGTCTGACCGAGATTTCATTGATGTCGATGCTTATTTCGGAGCAGACCGCTATAAGGCGATGCAGGACTTGGCAGATGCTATGGTAAACGCATCGAAGAACATGACAGTCGTATTAGATATGAACTAATTCCGGCATAAGGAAGCAAAAAACGGACAACAATAAAGAAACAGAATGAAAAAGGAGTCAAAGGCTATGGCAAAATTCACTATTTCATTGGATAAAATCATTGATGAATTTAAACTGGAAACCATTTATACCCCAAAAAATGCTTCTGAAATTGAAATTGATGAGGCAGATGTCACCCGTCCGGGCTTGCAGCTGATGGGCTTTTATGAATACTTCAATCCGGAGCGGATTCAGATTATCGGCAAGATGGAATATGCATACTTGTCCACGATTGATGAAGAAACTCGGGTACAGCGGTTGGATATGCTGTTTTCACAGCGGATTCCGGCTCTGGTCATCTCCAGAGAGCTGCCGTATTTTGAAGAAATGCTCGATTTGGCAAAGAAATATTCCGTTCCGCTCCTGCGGAGCAAGGAAAGCACCTCCAACTTTATCGCTGGACTGATTGCATTTCTGAACCTGAATCTTGCACCGAGAATCACCCGTCACGGCGTTTTGATTGAAATCTACGGCGAAGGCGTTTTCATCACCGGTGAAAGCGGCGTTGGTAAGAGTGAAACAGCAATTGAATTGGTAAAGCGTGGCCACCGTCTGGTTGCCGATGATGCAGTTGAAATCCGGAAGGTTTCCAACATCAGCTTGGTTGGTAGTTCGCCGGATAACATCCGCCATTTCTTGGAACTGCGTGGTATTGGTATCATCAATGCACGGCGGTTGTTTGGTATTGGTGCGGTTAAGAATACCGAAAAAATTGAATTGATTGTGGAGATGGAACAGTGGAATCCGGAAAAGATTTATGACCGGATGGGCGTGGATACCCAGTTTGTATCCCTGCTGGGCGTGAAAGTTCCGTCCCTGACGATTCCGGTTCGGCCGGGTAGAAATCTGGCAGTCATCTTGGAAGTTGCAGCGATGAACAACCGTCAGAAGAAGATGGGTTACAATGCAGCCTCCGACTTGCTGGATCATTTAGGCTTGGAAGCAGAAGCCAAAGAGGTGATTAAGGATTACGATGCATTTTAAAAACCAGACAGGAGAGAATGACATGCAGGGATTAGAATCCATTACGGCGTGTTGTAACGCCCATTCCTGTTCGATTTTGCCGGCGGAATTGCTTTCAAAGCATACAACATTCCGCATTGGCGGAGCGTGTCAGGCAATGGTACAGATTGCAAATCGAGAGGGCTTGCAGGCAATTCTGCAATGCTGTCAGGAACAGCATTTTCCTTGGGTCGTACTGGGAAATGGCAGCAATATTTTGGCAGCAGATGAGGGTTATCACGGCATTGTATTACAGTTGGGCAGGGCGTTTTCCAACGTCCGGCAGCTGGATGAAACGACATTGTTTTGCGAAGCCGGAGCAACCTTGTCCGCTGTCGGAAAAATTGCCTTGGAGGCATGCTTGACGGGCATGGAATGTCTGGCAGGGATTCCAGGCACAATTGGCGGAGCAGTCTATATGAATGCCGGAGCATACGGCGGAGAGATGAAAGACGTTGTCCGCAGCGTAGAATATCTGGACGAAACGGGAGCATTCCGGACGGCAACGCCGGAGGAATTGCAGTTCTCCTATCGGCACAGCATGTTCTCCGGTACAAAAAAGATTGTAACGGGTGTGACCTTGCAGCTGCAAGCCGGAAAGTATGCAGACATTCGGGAAGAGATGCAGAAGTTGAAAAATCAGCGTGTTGCAAAGCAGCCGTTGGAATTGCCGAGTGCAGGTAGTACGTTCAAGCGTCCGGTCGGCAGCTATGCGTCTTTCCTGATTGACCAGTGCGGCTTGAAAGGGGCAAGTGTTGGCGATGCACAAGTCAGCGTGAAACATGCTGGATTTGTGGTCAATACCGGCCATGCAACTTGTCGGGATGTGCTGGAACTCTGCGATTTTGTGATTGAAACCGTAAAGGAGAAAACTGGCTACTGTCTGGAGTTAGAACCCGTGATTTTAAAATAACAGGAGGGAAAACAGATGCAGGTTGTCGTTGTAACTGGAATGTCCGGTTCTGGAAAATCAACAGTCATGGATGTAATGGAAGATATTGGGTATTATTGCATTGACAATTTACCGCCACAGCTCATCCACCGATTTGTAGAAATTTGCAGGGAATCCGAAAATAAACTGGAAAAAATCGCAATTGCTGCGGATTTACGGTCAGGAGAAATGTTTGCGGATGCCTATGACTGTGTTTGTCGGTTAAAAGAACAGTCAGATTTACATGTAAAGCTGCTTTACATCGAAGCACAGGACGAAGTCATCATTAAACGCTACAAGGAAACACGCCGGAAACATCCGCTGGATGAACGATTTAACGGCTGTCTGCATCAGGCACTGGAATTTGAACGGGAACAGCTGCTGCGATTAAAAGCAATTGCAGATTATTATATTGAAACGTCTTATATTTCTGTTTCCCAGCTCAAAGAACAGATTCGAGAAACCTTCTTGGAAACGCCATCCGATTCGCTTTCGATTAAAGTAACGTCTTTCGGCTTTAAGTATGGCGTGTCTACAGAATCGGATTTGGTGTTTGATGTTCGTTGTCTGCCGAATCCGTATTATATTCCGGAGTTGCGGCATCATACGGGCTGTGATGCCTGCGTACGGGACTATGTGATGCAGTTTGAACAATCCAAAACACTGTTGCAAAAGATTGAAGACTTGCTGGACTTCCTGATTCCGCTCTACATCAAAGAGGGGAAAAGCCGTCTGGTGATTGCATTTGGCTGCACGGGCGGCAAACACCGTTCGATTACCTTTACCGAACTCATCGGGGATTATTTGATTGAAAAGGGCATGCACGTCATCAAGCAACATCGAGATATTGGAAAGGATCGTCCCTAACGAACCCACCGCACCGCCTTGCGGCAAAGCAGGGCGGTGTTTTTTTATGGAGAAACCAAAAAAATTTTTTTCTCTTGTGACATTTTCCACCGTTGCAGGTAGTTTCTAGTAAGAGGGCAACATGGCACACAAGAGAAACGACCGTTGGAAAGGAGAGAACCGCCATGTCCTTCTCGCAGGATGTCCGGCAGGCATTAAAACGTACCATCTTAGACAAAGACCAAGCCTTTTCCTGTCTGTATGGCATACTGCTGTACAGTCGTGTGTTTACCTCGGAGCAAATCTGTCTGCAAAGCGAAAGCGAAACCATTGTGGACTTGCTGCCGCAGCTGTTACATACGGTATTTTCGTTCCCGAAAGGAACGGTTACAGTCGAACGGGGCAGGGGCGGACTTTACAGCCTTTCCCTGCAAAATCCAGCTGCGGTTGCAGAAATCTGTGAACGCTATCACATCCACCTCGACAATCGGCAAATCAACCTCTGTAACATTGTGCAGAACAGCATGCCGGCATTTCTGGCAGGGGTATTTCTGACTTGTGGAAATCTCATGGACCCCAACAAATCCTATCATCTGGAATTTGTCACGCCGACTTCAGTTCTCTGTAATGACTTGAGTTTGTTCCTGCAACAATTATTAGGCATCAAGGGGCATGTATTTCAGCGAAAGCAAAGTTTTGTGCTCTATGTCAAGGATAGCGAACAGATTGAAGATATGTTGACGTTTATGGGGGCTCAGCAATGCACGCTGGACTTGATGAATATCAAGATTAAAAAAGATATGCGGAACAAGGCAAATCGGGTGCGAAATTGCGATGCCGCAAACATTGACAAGGTTGTTTCTGCGGCAATGCGGCAGACGGAAGAAATTCTGCTCCTTGCAGAGAAGCGAGGACTGGACACGCTCCCGCCGGACTTGCAGGAGCTGGCAGAACTGCGGCTGGAAAATCCGGAACTCAGCCTGAAAGAGTTGGGCGAACTGCTGCACCCTCCCATTGGGCGTTCCGGTGTGAACCATCGGTTTCAGAAATTATCCATGATGGCAAAGGAGTTGCGAGAACATGTCGGAACAGAAAAATGATGCCTTTATACATCTGCACGTTCACAGCGTCTACAGTTTGCTAGATGGAGCGTGTCGGATTCCAGAGATGATGGAACGCCTGAAAGAACTGGGACAAACTGCGGTTGCACTGACTGACCATGGGAATCTATACGCTGCTATTTCGTTTTATCAGGCAGCCAAAAAAGCTGGCATTCATCCGATTATCGGTTGTGAAGTCTATGTTGCCAGCCGAACACGGTTTGACCGAGGAACAGCAGTTGACCGAAAGCGGTATCATCTTGTTCTGTTGTGTGAAAACCAGACAGGCTATCAGAATTTGGTGAAGCTGGTTTCCAAGGCATGTTTAGAGGGCTTTTATCAGAAGCCACGGGTGGACTGGGAACTGTTGACACAGTATCACGAAGGGCTGATTGCCCTGTCTGGCTGTCTGGCAGGGGAGATTCCACAGCTGCTGTTATCGGGCGATTATGCAGCTGCCAAGCAGACTGCTCTCAACTATCAGGCAGTATTCGGAGCGGAACGGTATTACTTAGAAGTGCAGAATCACGGCTTACAGGAACAGAAAACCGTCTTGCCCTTGTTGGAACAGCTTTCCCGAGAAACAGGAATCCCGTTGGTTGCAACCAACGATGCCCATTACCTGACCAAAGAAGAAGCAGAGATGCAGCAAGTGTTGCTGTGCATTCAGACGGGAAAAACACTGGATGACCCCACCGCTTTACGGTTTGAAACCGAAGAATTTTACCTGAAAAGCACGCAGGAGATGCAAACATTATTTGCAGCGATGCCGGAGGCGATTGCCAACACGAAACGAATTGCAGACCGCTGTCATGTGGAACTGGAAACAGGAACACTGCATTTGCCAGCCTTTTCTATGGAGGGTGTTTCTGACAACATCGCATTTTTTCAGGCACTCTGTGAAAAAGGTATGCAAAAACGCTATGGAACGCCTGTTCCAGAATCGGTGCGAAATCGCTTGCAGCGAGAAACGCAAGTGATTCAACAGATGGGATATGTGGATTATTTTCTGATTGTCTGGGATTATGTCCGCTATGCCAAACAGCATGGAATTCCGGTTGGCCCTGGACGTGGTTCGGGAGCAGGCAGTCTTTGTGCGTACTGCATGGGCATTACAGAAATTGACCCGATGGCATATCATCTGCTCTTTGAGCGGTTTCTGAATCCGGAACGAGTGAGTATGCCGGATTTTGACATTGATTTCTGCGTAGAGGGTAGACCTGCCGTGAAAGAATACGTGATTCAGAAGTACGGAGCAGACCGTGTAACAGAAATCATCACGTTTGACTTTTTCAAGGCTCGTGGAGCAATTCGAGATGTCGGGCGAGTCCTGCATTTGCCATATGCATTTTGTGACCAGATTGCCAAGAAGATTGACCCACGGCAGACCATTGCGGAAACGCTGGCAGCACCAGACGGGAAAGCGTTACAGCAGCTTTTGCATACAAATGCCGATGCGAAGAAGCTGCTGGATTTGGCACAAAAAATAGAAGGCGTTCCTCGGCATACCTCCACGCACGCAGCCGGTGTGATTATCTCTGCGATTCCGCTGTTGGAAATGGTACCTTTGCAAAAGAATGAAGACACCATTGTGACGCAATATCCGATGGGGGACTTGGAAACGCTGGGCTTTTTGAAATTCGATTTTCTGGGGCTGCGAAACTTAACCATTATTCGGAATTGTGTCCGGATGATTCAGGAAACCGAACCGCACTTCTCGATTCATCATATTCCGATTACAGATGCAGACGTCTATCAGATGATGGCAAACGGCGATACAATGGGCGTTTTTCAGTTTGAAAGTGCGGGTATGCGACATGTTCTCCTGCAAATGCAGCCAAAATGTCTGGAGGATTTGACCGCAGCTCTTTCGCTTTACCGACCAGGTCCACGAGATTCCATCCCACAGTATCTGGAAAACCGGAAACATCCGGATTCGATCTCTTACGCTCACCCATTGTTGAAACCGATTCTGGAAGTCACCTATGGCTGTATGGTCTATCAGGAACAAGTCATGGAAATCTGTCGGTCGCTGGCAGGGTATTCTTACGGGAGAGCGGATGTTGTCCGACGGGCAATGTCCAAGAAAAAACAGGAAGTCATGGAGCAGGAACGGCAGACATTCCTATATGGATTGGATGGCGTTTGCAGCGGAGCGATTCAAAATGGTGTGCCGAAAGCGGTTGCAGAGTCTATCTTTGATGAAATCAGCCGCTTTGCAGCGTATGCCTTTAATAAGTCCCATGCGGTCGCTTATGCCTATCTGGCATATCAAACCGCCTATCTCAAGTGTCATTATTTTTCAGCATATATGGCAGCGTTGATGACCAGCGTCATTGGAGATTTTCCAAAGCTGCTGGCATATAGTTCCGCCTGCAAGAAAGCAGGGGTTGCGGTTTTACCGCCGCATATCAACGAAAGCCATGCTGCCTTTACCTGCACGAAGCAGGGCATTCGGTTTGGCTTGCATGCCGTCAAAAATGTTGGCATTGCACTGATTGAAAAACTGGAACGAGAACGGCAGGCACACGGAGCATTTACCGACTTGTACGATTTTTGCGAGCGAATGCAGGGCATAGAATTGAACAAGCGAGCACTGGAAAGCCTGATTCAAAGCGGTGCATTGGATGGACTGGGCTGGAATCGGCGGCAGATGCTGACACAGGCAGATGCAGTTCTGTCTGCTGCAAAGGAAACTGCTGCAACGCAAGTGGTTGGGCAGATGCAGTTGTTTGGCGGCGATGCTACAGGCAGCTGGCAGCGACCAGCACCAGAACCCATGGAGGAATTTTCTTCGGCGGAGCTGCTGCGGATGGAACGAGAAGTTACAGGAATGTACCTCTCTGGGAATCCGTTTCAGCCCGTGCAGTATCTTTGTCGTCTGTTGCACGTGCCTACCAGCACAGAACTTTCCGACTTGCCGGAACAGGCAGAAATCGCATTTCTGGGCATCTTGCAGAGTGTGAAACCGCATCTGACCAAAAAGCAGGAACGAATGTGTTTCTTCCAGATGGAAGATGAAACCGGAACGCTGGAATGCGTGGCATTTCCGAATGTCTTTCGTGCGATTCAGCAGAAATTGCAGCCGGATACGATTTTATGGTGCAAAGGGCGGCTATCCGTTCAGGAGAGCGGTGTTTCTCTATTGTGCAGCAGTGTTTTGACGCTGGAAGAGTTGCAAAAACAGCTTTCCCATGCGAAGTTCTGTATCAAATTATCGTCTACAGATACAGACCGGATGCAGCAGGCAATTCAAATTGCTGCGAAGTATTCCGGAGAAACTGCATTGTGTTTCTATCTCACCGACCAAAAAAAGATGATACAACCAAAGCAGAAGCAAAGCATTGCGATTTCTGCGGAGAGTGAGCAGGCATTTTCTGCTATTTTTACCAGTTCAGAACTGGGCATTTTACAAGTATAACAGCGTATCTTAGGGGGAATGGATGATGCAATCAACATTTTGGAAACGAACCATTTGCAGTGTGCTTGCGTGCAGCAGCCTTTTTTACAGCTTGCCGCTGAGCAGTGCAGCAGATACCGAAACCGGAGTATCTGCATCGGAAACAGAATCTACAGAACCAACCGAACCGCCGGATGACCCCGTGGTTTCAAGTACAGATACACCAGCGGAAACAACCGAAACCGCAACGGAAACCATCCTGGAAGAGCCGGATGATGATAACATTTCCTTGGGCGACTTAACGGGGGATGGGATGATTGCAGTGGATGATGCTGTTTTTGTGTTGACAATATATGCAAAGATGGCAGCTGGAGCAGAAGTGAATCTGACACCAAATCAATTTTTTTATTCTGACTGCAATCATGATGGGAAAGTGGATGTTACCGATGCGGTTTTGATTCTGGAATATTATGCAAAACGGGCAGCGGGTGCAACAGAGCTTTCTTTTTCAGATTACATTGACCAGAAAAACCAACAACCGGAAACCACCACAACGACAACTACTGCAACAGAATCCATTCCGGTGGAAACAACGACCACGACTGTTTCTACAGAAATGACTGAATCTGTGACCACCGAACCAACAACAGAAGCAACTACTACAACCATACAACCAACGACGACCACCACCACTTCTGAACAAACGACTACAACCACAACTACTACGACGACGACAGAAACAACCACCACGACAACGGCCAAAGCAACGACGGCTACAACTACCACAACGACATTACCGCAAGCAAAGCAACTGTCTGTGAACTGTATCTTGCAGAATGATGCTCCATCGTTGCCGACCGGCTGCGAAGCAACGGCATTGACGATTGCCCTGCAATATGACGGATTTTCTGCGGAAAAAACCGATATTGCAAAAACGTATCTGCCGAAAATGTTGTTCTATACCTTGAATAATATCTATTATGGAGCAGATTTTCGGTATGTTTTCCCAGGCGACCCGATGACTTCTTACGGGTACGGCTGTTATGCTCCGGCAATCGTTGCCACGGCGAACGCTTACTTTACCGCACAAAAGAATGCCTCCTATGCAGAAAATCTCTCCGGGACAAGCTTTGAAGACCTGTTCCCATACATTGCAGCGGGTAGACCGGTGGTTTTCTGGGGTACAATGGGAATGCGAGCACCGGAAACAGGTGGCAGCTGGACAACACCGGAAGGCGATACGGCAACTTGGGTGAGCCATGAACATTGCTTGGTTCTGACGGGATACGATAAAAACGCTGGAACGGTATCCGTTGCCGACCCTCTGCGAGGAAATGTGACCTATGATTTGGATTTGGTTGCACAGCGATACAATCAGATGGGCAAGCAAGCAGTCATCATTCATGCAACAACCGATTCCAAAACAGAAGCCGAAGGGGTTCTTGATAATGGTATTTACCGGCTGCGAAATGCTGGAAGCGGACTCTATATGACCGTTGCAGATGGTGTTGATGCAGACGAACGGAACTTGATTCAAGATGCAGCCGATGGCACGGCGGCACAGGAATTTCGGATTTCCTATGATACAGACCGGAACGCTTATCGGTTGTATACGATGTGTTCTTCTGGTGAAACAAATCGCGTGGTGGACATTGTAAAGCTGGGCGGCAGCGTTGTCAGCGGCTGCAATGCAGAAATTTATCGTCCAGTGGATGCTCCTGCACAGACATTTGTTCTCGTTCCGCAGGCGGACGGAACGATGCTGTTTTCTTGCAGTACGAACCGCAGTGCATGCTTGTCCGTTTGGAATACAGATACAGGAACACAAGGAAAGACTGGTTTTTACGATGCCGGAAATGTCGTCATCCGAAACGACATCGGGGACGATTTGCAACGCTGGATTTTAGAGCCGGTTGAATAAAGAACCATTCTGGAAAAATACAAATTCATACATAACAGGAGAACCTTTTTCGTTCTCCTGTTTTTTTCTATTCGTTCTGAATCAATCTGCTGCAACAATCCCATCACACAACTTGACGATTTCTTGCACCATATGCTATAATAAATGAATGTCAATGAATCAAAATCCTGTGGGAAAGCTGCGTTCCATTAATGCATTTCCCACAGATTGCAAGGAGGGAACAGATGCAGAATCATATTCCACGGCTGCTGCTCAGTGCGACGGGCAGCGATAGCGGAAAAACAACGATGATGTTGGCGTTGCTGTCTGCTTTTCAGAAAAGTGGTGTTGTTGTGCAGAGTTATAAGAGCGGCCCAGATTATATTGACCCGATGTTTCATGAAGCGGTTACGCATCGCCCTGCTTATCATACAGACCCGTTTTTTCTGCAATCAGATGCCATGCGAAAGCTGGTTGCTGCCACTGCCCAGCAGGCAGACCTTGCCTTGATAGAGGGGGCAATGGGCTTTTATGACGGCATCGGACAGACTTCCGAAGCCAGTGCCTACACCGTTTCGCAGTGGCTGGAAACACCAGCGGTATTGGTTGTAAACCCGCAGAAAATGGGGCGTTCTGTTGCTGCGATTTGCAAAGGCTTTTTGCAACTAGAACCGCACAACCGCATTGTTGGATTTCTGTTGAATCGAGTTCGCAGCGGCATGGCAACCTATTATCAAGAAATTATCGAACGGGAAACTGGATTGCCCGTATATGGCTATTTGTCAGAGTTGCCGGAAGTGCAGTTGCCAAGCCGACATTTGGGTTTATACACAGCGGAAGAAGTGGACACATTACAGGAAAAAATCAATTTACTGGGAGAAACTGCCCGAAAGACCATTGCACTGGAACGGCTGCAAGCGTTAGCAGAAACTGCACCGCCGTTGCCATTGCCGGAACTGCCGTCTATGCCACCGCATTCTTTCCGGTTAGGCGTTGCAAAAGATGCCGCATTTTGCTTCTACTATGCGGAAAATTTAGAACTGTTACAGCGAAACGGTGCAGAGTTGGTATTTTTTTCACCGCTGACGGATTCCGCTTTGCCAGAGCAGTTAGACGGGCTTTATTTGGGCGGTGGATATCCGGAATTATATTTACCGCAGCTGTCGGGAAATCATGCATTTTTAGAGAGCCTGCGAACAGCTGCTCAGAAACAGCTGCCGATTTTTGCAGAGTGTGGCGGATTTTTATACTTGCAGCAGTCCATACAGGATGCACAGGGCAAGATATTTCCGATGGCAGGACTATTGTCCGGAACGGCAACGATGGGCAACCGCCTCTGCCGATTCGGCTATGTCACAATGACGGCTCAGCAAGATACCCTCTGTGCAGAAAAGGGGGCTGTGATACGGGCACACAGTTTCCACTATGCAGATAGTACCGAAAACGGCACGGCTTTTTCTGTGCAGCGTCCAAATGGTCGGACATGGCTGGAAGTGCAGCAGCAAGGCTCAATTTTAGCCGGATTTCCGCATTGGTATTTTCCATCCTGTCCAGAAGCTGCACAGCGATTTGCGGAGCAGTGCCGCAGGTATCAGAAGAGGAGGAATACCGGATGCAGATTTTAATTTCCGGCGGAGCGAATAGCGGAAAGTCCAGTCTTGCCGAACAGCTTGCTGTTGCCCAGTCCTTTCAGCCACGATATTATTTTGCCACGATGCAGGTATGGGATGCAGAATGTGCCCGAAGAATTGAACGGCATCGCCAGCAGCGAGCAGGAAAGGACTTTCAAACCGTTGAAGTTCCCACAAACTTGTTGGAAACGATTTCTACTTTGCCGCAGGGCGGATGCGGATTGCTGGAATGCGTCAGCAATCTGCTGTCCAATGAACAGTTTGGCGGTTCGCAGGAAGACCCTGTGACAGCGATTCTAGATGGCATGGCAGCCCTGCAAAAAAAGCTGGATGCTGTCGTGATTGTCACCAATGAAGTATTTACCGACCGTGTGCCGAATGATATTGCCATGCAGCAATATCTGCAAAACTTGGGTAACATCAATCAAGTGTTGGCAAGTCGGTCGGATGTTGTAATAGAAGTATGCAGTGGGATTCCCATCTGCTGGAAAGGAGCGTCACGTTTTCATGAAATCATGCTTTGAGTCGCTGTTGATTGCCCTATCCATGTACAGCACTTTGCCTGTGAAGTGTCTGAACTGGAACGCAAAAAATTTACGGCTTGCAATGTTATTTTTCCCCATTGTCGGACTGCTCTGTGGCGGTGGACTTTGGCTCGTCTGGACAGTCTGCCAGCTGTTGCACCGTTCTGCCTATTTATTTGCCGTGCTTGCAGTGTTGGTGAATGTCTGGATCACAGGCGGCATTCATTTGGACGGCTTCTGTGATACCGCAGATGCCTTGTATTCTCGCCGACCCATGGAGGAAAAACTACGGATTTTAAAAGACCCGAACTGTGGCCCATTTGCAGTATTTGCTGTTATTTTGGTATTGTTGGTGCAGGTTGCCGCTTATGCTCAGATTTATACCGAACAGAATCGCTTGATTATTGGGCTGCTGGCAGGTGGATTTTGGCTGTCCCGTTGTTTGAGTGGTATCTCTGTCACACGGTTTCCGTGTACACCGACCAGTTCGCTGGTTAAGACGTTCGGAGAACATGCCGGAAAACGAGTTGGAACAGCACTGATTGTCATCAGTCTGCTTTCCGCTGTGGGATGCATGGGATGCTATCGGCTTCTGGGCGTGGCAGCTTGTGCCGTGGCAGGGCTGATTTTTTGGTATTATGCCCGCATGCAGAAGAAACAGTTTGGCGGCGTAACGGGCGATTTGGCAGGATATTTTCTAGTATTATGTGAAACCGCTTGGTTGGGCAGCGTGGCATTGTTAGGAGGAATTTCATGCATTTGATTTTTGGCGGATATGCACAGGGGCGGTTATCCTACGCCTTAAAGACCTATCACAAAAACAGGGTGGATGTGTTTGACTGTGCAGCACAGCTGCTTTCTGAATGGAACGGGCAGACGATTCTTTATCATTTGGAAGCACTTGTTTCGCAGTCCCTGCAACAGAACAAAGCCCCGTTGACCTTGCTGCAAGAAACTGTTCCGAACTGGCAGGATTGTATTTTGATTACGCAAGAGGTTGGTTGCGGATTAGTGCCGATTTCCGCAGAAGACCGACAGTGGAGAGAGGCAGTCGGACGGATGAACGCCCAGCTTGCCGCACAAGCGGAAACGGTCGAACGGATTTTCTGCGGACTTTCCATGCAGCTGCGGACAGGAGTACAATCATGATGGGGGTAGGTGTTGTCAGTAGTATTCTATTGGGTGTTCTGCTGGATTTTTGTTTTGGCGACCCGTATTGGCTGCCGCATCCGGTGGTTTGGATTGGAAAGGGCATTTCCGCAGCAGAAAAGCAACTGCGGAAATGGTTTCCGGAAACGCCCAGCGGCTTGACGGCTGCCGGCGTGATTTTAGCAATTGGAATCCCGTTGCTCAGTGCTGGAATTTCGCTGCTGGTGCTGTGGCTTTGCTATCGAATTTCTTTCTGGCTGTGGTTTGCCGTGCATACATTTTGGTGCTATCAGATTTTAGCAGCTCGTTGTCTGGCAACAGAGAGCAAGAAAGTTTATCGTGCGTTACAGGCGGAGGATTTACCGCTTGCCCGAAAGCAGCTTTCGTGGCTGGTGGGACGAGAAACGCAGACGCTCTCCGCAGAAGAGGTGACAAAGGCATGTGTGGAAACGGTTGCAGAGAACACATCCGATGGAGAAATTGCACCGTTATTCTATTTATTTTTGGGCGGTATTCCGCTGGGATTCTTTTATAAAGCCGTCAATACGCTGGATTCCATGGTGGGATACCGCAATGAAACCTATGAATACTTTGGAAAAGCCGCTGCAAAGTTAGATGATTTTTGGAACTGGCTGCCGGCTCGCATTTCCGCATGGCTGATGATGGCAACCGCTGTTTTGCTACGGTTGGACGGAAAGCAGGCATTGCAGATTTACTTGCGAGATCGGCGGAAGCATCTTTCCCCAAACTCCGCACAGACAGAATCGGTTGCCGCTGGGGCAATGGGGATTCAGCTAGGCGGAACACATGTTTACTTTGGAAAAGTAGTAGAAAAGCCAACGATTGGCGATGCAATCCGCCACGCACAACCAACCGATATTTTGACTGCAAACAAACTGCTGTTCGGGAGCAGCCTGCTGTTTGCCGGATTGGTGGGCGGTTTGCTCTTGTGGCTCAGTCTGCGATAGGAGGGAAGTTATGACATCCATGCAGCACGGCGGAAACATCTATACCGAACAAACAAATGCACCGGATTTACTGGATTTTTCCGCCAATATCAACCCGTTTGGTGTGCCGGAGTCGGTCAAGCAGGCGATTTCTGCCGCCATTCCCACTTTGGTACACTATCCAGATCCCCAGCAGACTGCCTTGACACAGGCGATTGCAACCCATCATGCATTGCAGCCAGAGAAAATTGTCTGCGGAAATGGTGGGGCAGATGTACTCTTTCGGGTGTTGCAGTGTCTGCATCCGAAACGAGCCTTGTTGCCTGTTCCATCTTTTTTAGAATATGAAACCGCCTTGCAGGAAATCGGCTGTTCCGTGATACACTGGCAGATGTCGCCGAATCTGACAATAACTCATTCGATTTTGCTAGAACTGCAAACAAGGCAATATGATTGCCTGATGCTCTGTAACCCCAACAATCCGACTGGAACACTGCTGCAAAAAAGCCAGTTGCTTCCGATTCTGGATTGCTGTTTGCAGAACGGCATTCGGGTGATATTGGATGAATGTTTTTGCGACATGACCAGCGAGGCACAGCAAGCCTCTTTGCTTGCAAGCTGCACAGCGTATCCGAATGTTTTTTTCTTGAAATCGCTGACGAAACGCTTTGCCATTCCGGGCTTGCGGCTGGGGTATGGCGTTTGTGCGGATGTTGCCTTTATTGAAAAAGTTCGTCAGACTGGACAGCCTTGGTCGGTGAATACGCTGGCAGCTGCTGCCGGAATCGCTGCCTTGCAGGATACTGCTTACCAGCAGCAGTTTCAGACCTTTTTAGAGCAGGAACAACCTGCTTTTTACCATGCCTTGCAAGCGATTCCAACGCTGCAAGTCTGGAAACCAGCAGCGAATTTTGTCTTTTTCCGTGCAGCTTGTACGGACTTGCAGGAACGGTTGCTGCATCGGCACATTCTCATTCGGCACTGCGAGAATTATGTGGGCTTGGATGCGACGTACTACCGGACAGCGATTCGCAGCCATGCAGAAAATCAGATTTTGTTACAGGCATTAAAAGCTTGTTTATAACCAGAAAGGAGGCATTTTCTATGCGTGCAAAGTCCATTATGGTAGTTGGAACGATGTCATCAGCCGGAAAAAGCGTTGTCACTGCCGGATTGTGTCGGATGTTTCATCAAGATGGCTATCGGGTTGCCCCGTTTAAATCGCAAAACATGGCACTCAATTCCTATATCACCAAAGACGGTCTGGAGATGGGACGGGCACAGGTCATGCAGGCGGAAGCAGCTGGCATTGCACCGGATATCCGCATGAATCCGATTCTCTTAAAGCCAACCAGCGAGGCTGGTTCGCAGGTAATTGTGAACGGGAAAGTTTATGACAACTTGCGGGCGAAAGAATATTACCAGCGGAAACAGGAACTGATTCCGGAGATTCGCACCGCCTATGAATCGCTGGCAGAAGAATATGACATCATTGTATTAGAAGGGGCTGGCAGTCCGGCAGAAATCAATTTAAGAGATGTGGATATTGTCAATATGGGCATGGCTGCCATTTCGGATTCGCCCGTGATTGTCGTGGGCGATATTGACCGTGGCGGTGTGTTTGCCTCGCTCTATGGAACGATTGCCCTGCTGCGACCGGAGGAACGCTGCCGGATTCAGGGAATCATCATCAATAAATTCCGTGGGGACATCAGCATTTTAGAGAGTGGCTTGACAATGCTGGAAGAATTGACAGGCGTTCCCGTGCTGGGCGTGTTGCCGTATCTGAATTTACATTTGGAGGAAGAAGACAGCCTTGCGGAGCAGTTGTCTGTGCAAACAGCCGATGGAACGGGATTGGATATTGCTGTGATTCGGTTGCCCCGCATTGCAAACTTTACCGATTTTGCAGCATTATCCGGCATCGAGGGCGTTTCTGTCCGCTATGTTACACGTCGGGCAGAGTTAGGCACACCGGATTTGTTGATTCTGCCGGGAACGAAAAACACGCTTTCCGATTTACGGTGGCTGCGAGAGAGCGGCTTAGAAGCAGCCATTTTGAAACTGCATGAAAAAGGCTGTCTGCTGTTTGGAATCTGCGGAGGCTTTCAGATGTTGGGCAAGCAGGTTTCTGATCCCGAACAAACCGAGGGTGGCGGCAGTCTGCGAGGGCTTGGATTGTTGGACATGGAAACCATTTTCCAACCCCAGAAACACCAGCAACAGGTACAAGGAACGATTGCAGAGCCATCCGGCACATTTGCACCGCTGGCAGGAAGTGCGATTACGGGCTATGAAATTCATATGGGGCGGTCGATTGCCGGCAGCCATGCGATACCATTTACCAGACGAGCAGACGGCACATTAAACGGTTACTGCAACGAAGCCGGAACGGTTTATGGAACGTACTTGCATGGATTTTTTGATACAGCTGAAACTACAGCAGCCCTGCTGCAACTGCTCCGGAAACAGACTGGACGAACAGAAGAACTGTCCCCCGTACGGGATTTTCAACAGGAGAAAGAACGGCAATACAATCAGCTGGCAGATGCAATTCGGGAACATCTGGACACGAAAAAGATTTATCAGATTTTAGAAGAATGGGAGCAGCAGGCATGAAACCATTGCGAGAGGGATATACCACGGGTGTTTGTGCAGCAGCTGCAGCTCTGGCATCGGTGCTTTGGCAGACGACCGGAACTTGTCCGGAGCGAATTGCATACACACTGCCATCGGGCAAGCCGCTTTCCCTTGCGGTCGAGCCGCAGGAAGCCCCGATTTGCGGCATTCGGAAAGATGCTGGTGATGACCCCGACCAGACGAACGGCTGTTTGGTCTGTGCCAAGGTAGAAATCGGAACAACAGACGGAGCAGTGACGTTTCAAGCTGGGGAAGGGGTTGGAATCGTCACGAAAAAGGGCTTGCGTGTTCCTGTCGGAGAACCTGCCATCAATCCCGTGCCCCGAACGATGATTACCGAGGCAGTGCGGTCGGTAATCGGAACACGCAGTGCCATCGTAACCATTTCCGTTCCGAATGGAGAACAGATTGCAGAACGTACATTTAATGGGCGATTGGGCATTGTTGGAGGAATTTCCATCTTAGGAACAACTGGGGTGGTACGTCCGATGAGTGAAGAGGCAGTGCGAGAGTCGCTGCGGTTGGAGCTGTCCATGTGTCGGGCAGAATATGGAACAGCGTGTGCGTTGGTGACGGGCTATGCTGGGGAAACCTACCTGAAAAAACGCTATGAACATGCTGGGAAAATTGTATTGTGCAGCAATTATTTGGGGTATCTGCTGGACTGTGCCGAAGAATTTGGGATACAGACGCTATTGCTGGCAGGCGTTGCCGGAAAGCTGATGAAACCAGCAGCGAATATTTTCTATCTGCACAGCCACACCGCTGGCGGACAACGGGAAATTCTCTGCACGCATGCTGCACTTGCCGGAGCGACCACGGCACAAATTCAACAGCTGTATGCTTGCAACACCACCACAGAAATGCAGGAACTGCTTGCAAAGATGCCATTTTCCGATGTTGTTTGGCAAAGCATTGCAGAGGCAGCGTTAGAGAATTGCCAGAAGCGAACGCATGGAACGATGCAAATCGGATTGATTCTATTAGACCGCACTGGAACGGTATTGGCAGAAACGGAACAAGTATCACAAGTTGGAAAGGCGTGGTGTCAGGATGCATAAATTATGGTTAGTTGGCGGAGGAAGTGGGCAGCCGGACTATTTGCTGCCCCTTGCCAAGCAAGTGTTAAGGCAGGCGGATTGTGTGATTGCCTCGGAGCGGTTTCTCAAGTTAGCAGCCGGAAAGAAACAGATTCCCATGAAGCAGCTGTCTGTCTTATTGGAGCAGCTGCCGACCCTGCTACAAACCGATTCGGTTGCTATTTTGGTTTCCGGCGACCCGTTACTTTACAGTTTTTATCGAACGGTTCGGAATCGGTATCCGGATTGGGAAATCACTGTGATTCCGGGGATTGGTTCGCTGCAATTACTGGGGGCAAAGTTTGGGTTGACGATGGAAGATGCGTTCATCAGCAGTCTGCACGGGAAGCCCTATACAGCCGGTTCGATTGCGTGTGCGGTTGCTCAGCATGCATTGACGTTCTTTTTCTGCTCTGCAAAAGATGGCGTTCGGCAGATTGCACAGGCACTCTGTCAGTATCAGCTTTCTGATACCACGATGTATATTGGTGCAGACTTGACCTATGAAACCGAACAAACCTGGAGCGGAGCACCAGAGCAATTCTGTTCCGCAGAAAATCCAGCCCTCTGTGTGACGGCTGTCCGAAATCCGAACCCGAAACCGATTGGAGCAGCGGTATTTTTGCCGGATGATGCCTTTTTGCGAAATGGTGCACCGATGACAAAAGAGGAAGTACGGGCGGTGATTATCAGTAAACTGCGATTGCAGCCAGATTCGATTGTATGGGATTTGGGAGCTGGAACGGGCAGCGTTTCCATTACCTGTGCAAAGTGCTGTCCTTACGGGCAGGTTTATGCGGTAGAATATCAGGAACAAGCATTGGACATCTTGCGACAGAACTGTGCCTATTTGCAAGCGGAAAATGTAACAGTCCTTGCAGGGCGAGCCGAAACCGTTCTCTCGGAACTGCCTGTTCCGGATTGTATTTTTATTGGCGGCAGCAACGGAGCATTTCCGGAGATTTTGCGGCAGATTCAACAGCTGCCAAAACCGGTTCGGCTGGTTGTCAGTGCGGTGACCTTGGAAACACAGGCAGAAGTTACACAATTGCTACAGGATGCACCGCAACTGGAAATCATTCCGGTTTTCAGCGGACAGAGTCGCAAAGTAGGGCGGTATCACGTCTTGCAGCCCTATCATCCCGTGCTGTTATTTGCTTGTACAGGAGGGAAATCATCATGAAAACAGGAATTTTTTATGCGGTCGGGGTTGGAACAGAACCGCTGGACTTGACACTGCGAGCAAAGCAAGTGTTAGAAACGGCAGAGGTACTGGTAACACCCATTACAAGAGTAGGCGAACCGTCCGCAGCGGCACGCATTGCAGAACAAGTGGTTTCATTTTCCGGAAAAGAAATCATTCCGCTGCTGTTTCCCATGCAAAAGCATTTAGACTATCGGGAGCGGTTACGGGGAGAATTGTTGCAGCCTGTACGAGATTGCCTGCAAGCTGGGAAACGGGTGGCAATGGTAACACTGGGCGATGTTTCGATTTATAGCACGGCTGCTTATGTGCAGCAGGTGCTAGAAGCAGATGGCTATGCAACAGAAGTGGTTGCTGGCATCTCTGCTTTTTCTGCCGGAGCAGCAAAGGCAAAGTGCAGCTTGTGTGAACGGCAGGAATCCTTACTGGTTTTGCCGGGCGGAGCAGCACCGGAAACCATTCAACAGGCATTGGAGCAGTTCGACACACTGGTGCTGATGAAAGCCGGAAAAGCATTGCCGTGGCTTGTTCCCCTGTTGCAGGAACGGCAGTTGCTAGAACACACCACGATGCTGCAAAATATCGGCATGGAAGGGGAATGGATTGGAACGCCAACCGCAGAGCCGACCTCTTATTTTACTACCCTCATCATCCGCCATCCGCAGAACAAATAGAGAAAGGAAACAGAAACAATGGTTTATTTTGTAGGAGCTGGAGCAGGTGACCCAGAATTATTGACCATCAAAGGAAAGTGGCTGATTGACCATGCAGATGTTTTGATTTATGCAGGTTCGTTGGTGAATCCGGAAGTACTGGCAGACCGAAAGCCGGAAAGCATCGTCTATGACAGTGCTGGCATGACATTAGAAGAAGTGCTTGCGGTTATGAAACAGGCAGAACAAGCCGGAAAAACAACCGTTCGGGTACACACAGGCGATGCGTCGATTTATGGTGCGATTCGGGAACAGCTGGATGCTTTAGACCGAATGGGAATTGCCCATGAAGTTGTGCCTGGAGTAAGTTCATTTCTGGCAGCAGCAGCGGCTTTGCAGAAAGAATACACGCTGCCGGACGTTTCCCAGACGGTCATTTTGACTCGTATGGCAGGCAGAACGCCCGTTCCAGAGCGGGAACAAATCGAATCGCTGGCAGCTCATCAGGCAACCATGGTGATTTTCCTATCCGTTGGACAGATTGCGGAGTTGGTGCAGCGGTTGTCCACTTCCTATCCTTTGCAAACGCCGGTTGCGGTAGTCTATAAAGCAAGCTGGCCAGACCAGAAGCTTGTAACCGGAACTCTGGAAACGATTGCAGAGCAGGTGCAAGCTGCTGGCATTCAGAAGACTGCATTGGTATTGGTTGGGAAATTTTTGGGGGATACTTACGCTCTCTCGAAGCTTTATGATAAGACCTTTACGCACGAATACCGGAAAGGCATCGAATCATGACGTATTATTACTATTTGACCGCAGCTGGAAAACAAATTTCAGAATCGTTGCAGCAACAATTCGGCGGTGTTTTGCGGGGAAAAGAAGAATTTACCGATGCAACCCTTGCACAGGATTTTCGTTCGGCGGAATTGCTGGTCTTTGTTTTGGCAACTGGCATTGCCGTCCGGAAGCTTGCACCGCTCTTGCGGACGAAATGCACTGACCCAGCGGTTTTGGTGGTGAGTCAAGACCAACGGTATGTAATTAGCTTGCTTTCGGGGCATCTGGGCGGAGCAAATGACTGGACACGGAAAATAGCAGCGTTTTTGCACGCAGAACCTGTGATTACCACTGCAACCGACTTGCAAGGGCAGCTTGCCTTTGACGAAGTGGCAAAGAACAATCATCTTGCAATTGAGAACATCTCCGTTCTGAAACAAATCAGCGGTGCATTGCTGAACGGGAAGTCCATCTGGCTGCAATCTGATTTGCCAGTTACCGGAACAGAACAATACCCACAGATTTCTTTTTCCGAGCAGGCAAACTCTGCCGGAAAGGTGGTCATTTCTGACCGCACCCAGACACGGTTGGAAACGCTGCCAACATTGTATTTACGTCCAAAAGATTTGGTAATTGGTGTGGGCTGTAAGAAATCGATTCCATTTGTGCATTTGGAAACGTGCTTTTTATCTTTTTTGGAAACATATCAATATGCCTGCGATTCGATAAAAGCGATGGCAACGATCTCCAGAAAGCAGGCAGAACCAGCTATTTTACAGCTTTGTGAAACATATCATATTCCGCTGCAAATTGTACCGGATGCAGATATTCGAGCTTGTGGGAACTTGTTTGAAGCCTCTGCCTTTGTGCAGCAGGTGACAGGGCTGCCGTCTGTTTCTGAGGCATGCAGTTATTTAGCCGCTGGAAAGGGTACGATTTTGACCAGAAAAGTAAAATATGCGGGTGTCACTCTGGCAGCCAGCCGCTGCGAATTGCAGCCCATTGTTTTATAAGGAGGAAATTTTCATGCAGCCAACCATTTATGCAGTCGGGTTCGGCCCTGGCGATGTTTTGCATATGACAACGCAAGCCGTTTCTGTACTGGAAACAGTAGAGATCATCGTGGGCTATACGACTTATATTCAGTTATTACAGGAGCAGTTCCCAGATAAGCAGTTTCGTTCTACACCGATGCGGCAGGAGATTGACCGCTGCAAGCTGGCAGTTTCGATTGCATTGGAGGGGAAAACCGTTGCACTGGTTTCCAGTGGGGACAGTGGCATTTACGGCATGACCGGCATTTTACTAGAAGTAATTGCAGCAGAGCAGGCGGATGTAGAAGTGATTGCAGTACCGGGGGTGACTGCTGCCAGTGCAGCCGCTGCGATTTTAGGTGCTCCGCTGATGCATGACTTTGCTGTGATTAGTTTGAGCGACTTAATGACACCACTTTCTCTGATTCAAAAGCGAATCACCTGTGCAGCGGAAGCAGATTTTGTCATCTGTCTGTACAACCCGAAGTCTAAAAAACGAACAACCTATTTAGCCGATGCAGCTGACCGCATTGCTGCTTATCGCACACCGGATACCCCCGTTGGCATTGTCCGCAACGCTGGAAGACCCGACCAGACCGCATGGTTCACAACGCTTTCCAAGCTGAAAGAAGAACCAGTCGATATGTTCTGTGTGGTCTTGATTGGAAATTCACAGACCTATCTGAAAAACGGAAAGATGATTACACCAAGAGGGTATAACGTATGAAACAGCGAAAAATTGCTGTAATTGCCGGAACGAGTGATGCAACGGATTGGATTCGCTCCCTGCCGGAAACAGATTCTGTGACAGCATTTGTGGCAACGCCCTACGGGAAAGAAATTTTAGCTGGAACGAATTGCACCGTACACGTTGGGCGGTTGGATGCTGCTGGCTTTGCGGAGGCACTCACCGGATTTGATGAAGTGGTAGATGCCTCCCATCCGTTTGCAGTTGTGGTAACGGAAACAGTCAAGGCAGTGTGTCAGGCAAAGCAGATTCCCTATACTCGCATTTCCCGCCCAACCTTGCACTATGATTATGAGAAACTGCACATTGTTTCCAGCAAAGAAGCTGCCGCAGATTGGCTTTGTTCGTGCACAGGAAACTTGTTTTTTACCGTGGGGATTCAAACGATGCCGTTTTATGCAGCAGCGGTGTCTGATTTTTCTCATCGGGCATTTGCACGGGTGTTAGACACAGCCGCCTCCCGACAGGCAGCCGCAGCCGTTCCGGCAACGTTCTGGTTTGCAATGCCGCCATACTCTGTAGCAGAAACGGTTGCCTACTTGCAGGAGCATCAGATTTCTGTTTTGATTTCCAAGGACAGCGGAGCAAGAGGCGGTGTGCCGGAGAAGATACAAGCAGCCAAACAGGTGGGAATTCCGGTTTTATTGATCCAATCGCCAGAACAAATAGAACGATAATTTGCATAAAAAGTATCATGAAATATTCGGAAAGCTGTTACAATTTACGAACTATCTGGAAATGGATTTTTTTGCTTGACAATTTTTTCAAAAAGTGCTATGATGAATCATAGTTAGTTTATCCTAACTAAAAAGCAACGTACTACGACAATCAGAAAGAAGGATGAGCATGTTTCTTGAAATCAGCAGTATCAAAAAGCACTTTGGTGAGGGAGAAAGCCGTGTGGAGGTCTTAAAGGGCATTGATATTTCCATTGAAAAAGGGGAAATCTGTGTACTATTAGGCCCATCTGGCAGCGGAAAATCCACCCTGTTAAACATCATCGGCGGCATTGACAACGCCGACAGTGGTTATATTTCGATTAACGGAGAAAAGACAGCCGATATGAATGAAAAGACGTTGACGCTGTATCGGCGGAAACATCTTGGATATATTTTCCAGATGTATAACCTGATTCCAAACTTGAATATCAAAGAAAATGTAGAAGTGGGGGCATATTTAAGCGACCATCCGTTGGATGTCGATGACCTGTTGAAAACGCTGGGGCTTTATGAACACCGGCACAAGCTGCCGAATCAGCTTTCTGGTGGGCAGCAGCAGCGAACTGCCATCGGCAGAGCCATTGTCAAAAATCCGGATATTCTGCTTTGCGATGAGCCGACCGGTGCACTGGACTACCACACCTCCAAAGAAATCTTATCTTTGATTGAAACCGTCAACAAAAAATACGGCAATACCGTCATCATGGTTACCCACAACGATGCCATCAAAAACATGGCAGACCGTGTGGTACAGCTGCGAGATGGGATGATTCGTACCAATACAGTCAATCAAACAAAGATTCCGGCTGCGGAACTGGAATGGTAAGGAGGTATTTTGATGAGAAATCCTCTGAACAAACGGTTGCCACGGGAATTAAAAAGCGAGATTGGAAAATACATTGTTTTATTCATCTTCCTTGCAGGGATGATTTCCATTGTATCGGGGTTTATTGTGGCGGCTTCGAGTATGTCAAAGGCATACGATGAGAGCTTCGACAAATACAACATTGAAGACGGAAACTTTGAACTCTATGCAGAGGACAGCGATGACCTGCTAAAAACCATCGAGGACGATGAAGACGTTTCCATCTATCCAAATTATTATTTGGAATATGACACCAAGGAAGTAGACAGTACGCTCCGGATTTTCAAGAACCGGAAAGAAGTCGACAAGATTTGCTTGATGGACGGGGCACTTCCTGCCACAGATTCTGAAATTGCAATTGACCGTATGTATGCAGATAATAACGATTTGCAAATTGGCGATACGTTGACATTGAAAGACAAAGCGTTTACCATCAGTGGACTGGTTGCCTTGTCGGATTACAGTGCACTTTTTTCCAGTGCATCGGATATGATGTTTGATGCGGTAAAGTTTGGTGTTGCGATTGTAACCGATGATGCTTTCGATGCATTTGGCACAGCACACTTACATTATCGTTATTCGTGGATTTATGACAATCCGCCGAAAGACGACAATGCCGCAAAAGAACAGTCCAATGATTTCTTAGAAGCATTAAGTGCAGATGCAGCCGCTTCCATGAATGCTGTCACCAATTACATTCCACAGTATACGAATCAGGCGATTCAGTTCACGGGTGATGACATCAAGGGCGACAATGCAGGCATTACGGTATTCTTGTATATTGTAGTGTTGATTATTGCGTTTGTCTTTGCGATTACAACCAGCAACACGATTTCCAAAGAAGCGAATGTCATCGGAACGCTGCGAGCATCCGGCTACACCAAAGGGGAACTGATTCGGCACTATTTGACGATGCCGCTTTTGGTGATGTTGGTAGCGGCATTGATCGGAAACATCTTAGGATATACCGCATTGAAAGACTTTGCAGCCTCCATGTACTACGGCAGTTACAGCCTGCCAACCTATGTGACCATCTGGAGTGCAGATGCGTTTGTAAAGACGACTGTTATTCCGCTGATTTTGATGTTCCTGATGAACCTGTTTGTTCTGATGAACAAGCTAAGCCTGTCCCCGTTGAAGTTCATTCGTCGGGACTTGAAACGGCATCAGAAGAAGAAAGCATTCCGCCTGAACAGCAAGATTGGTATTTTGAAGCGGTTCCGGATTCGTGTCATTTTCCAGAACCTGCCGAACTATATCACGATTGTGATTGGAATTTTGTTCGCAAACTTTATTTTGATGTTTGGCTTTATGTTTGAACCAATGTTAGACCATTTTCAGGATCAGATTACCAGCAACATGATTGCAGATTATCAGTATCTCTTGAAAGCACCGCAGGAAACTGAAAATGAAGAAGCAGAAAAGTATAGTGCAACTTCTCTGAAAACGCTGGAAGAGAACGGCAAGAAGAGCGAAGAAGTTTCCGTTTACGGCATTCAGTCAGACAGTGCATACTTAGATTTGGATTGGAAAACGAAAGATGATGGCGTTATCATTTCCACTGCGTACGCCAACAAGTTGAATGTTGAAGAAGGCGATACCATCACCGTCAAGGAATCCTATGGGGACAAGGAATACACGTTCCATGTAGATGGGGTTTATGATTATCCGGCAGCGATTGCCATGTTTATGCCGCAGGAACAGTTCAACAAGACCTTTGATTTCGATGCAGATTCCTTCAATGGTTATTTCAGCAATACCGAAATTACAGATATTGATGATCTATACGTTGCAACCGTCATTACTGTAGACGATATGACAAAGACTTCTCGTCAGCTGAAAGTTTCCATGGGTAACATGATGGCAATCTTCTATGTCTTTGGCATTATCATGTTCATGCTGATTGTCTACTTGCTGTCGAAAATTATCATTGAAAAGAATGCACAGTCCATTTCCATGACAAAGATTTTGGGCTATCGCAATTCGGAAATCAATGGGCTTTACGTTCTGCCAACTTCGATTGTTGTAATCGCTTCCATGATTTTGACGATTCCGATTTGTCATTTTATCATGAAATATGTTTGCATTCAGGTCTTTGCATCCTATCCGGGCTGGCTGGAATATTATGTTCCGTTTTATGTTTTTGTAAAGATGGTGATATTGGGGATTTGCGGATATGCAATTATTGCGTTCCTGCAAAATCGAAAAGTAAAGAAAGTTCCGCTTGGCGAAGCGTTGAAAAACGCAGAATAACAAGTTTCTGGACAGAAAGAAAACCGGATGGGTTCGTATCAAATCGAACCCATCCGGTTTCTTTTTTAATCAGATTGTTTCAGCTGTTAAGACTGTTCAATCAGTTGTTTCATGTCGTACAGTCCAGCCGGCTTTCCGCTGAGGAAAACAGCGGCATTGACAGCACCTTCTGCAAAGACGGTCTTGGATGCTGCACTGTGGGAAAGGGTAATCACTTCATCGTTGCCGGCAAAAATCACATCGTGTTCGCCAACAATTGTGCCGCCACGAATGGCGTGCATGCCGATTTCGTTCTTTTCCCGCTTCATGCGGCGAGCATGGCGGTCATAGACATAGTGATACCGATTGTCTTTCACTTCATTGATGGCATTTGCCAGCATGATTGCTGTGCCGCTCGGTGCATCAATTTTCTGATTGTGGTGCTTTTCCACGATTTCAATGTCAAACTGGTCGCCCAGAATGGCAGTTGCCCGCTTTGCCAATTCGACCAGCAGGTTAATGCCCAAGGACATATTAAAGGTGAAAAAGACCGGAATTTGTTCCGCTGCTGTGTGAATCTGTGCAATCTGTGCTTCACTGTAGCCAGTGGTTGCCAGCACCAACGCAACGTGATGGGTGAACGCATAATTCAACAGCATATCCAGAGAAGACGGGTTGGAAAAGTCGATGATGACATCCGGCTGTTCCGGCAGCTGTTCCGCAGTTTCTACGATTGGAAAGCTGTCATACTGTTTGGTGTAGCTGTCAATCCCAGCGATGACCGTGCAGTCTTCCCGTTTTGCAATGCAGCCAGCGAGGGTGTGCCCCATTTTTCCGTTTGCACCGCATAAAACAATTTTTGTCATGATTTCACATCCTTTGTTTTTGTGGGAACGGCAGGATTAAACCAAGCCGTGTGCAGCAAGGGCATCATGCAGAGCAGCCTTGTGTTCGTCGCTCATTTCATACAGCGGCATTCTGCACGGGCCGGACGGCATTCCCATTTGATTCAGAGCATCCTTGACCGGAATCGGGTTGACTTCGATGAAGAGCTTGTTAATCAGGTTCAGGTATTCCAGCTGCAACTTTGCAGCAGCAGCAAAGTTATTCTCCAGACAATATTGTGTCATCTGGTGGGTTTCCTTCGGCATGACGTTGGACAGAACGGAAATAACGCCCTTACCGCCCAGGGACATAATCGGAACAATCATGTCATCGTTGCCGCTGTAGATGTCAACCAAGTCACCACACTGTGCAGCCAGCTTTGCCGTGTAGCCGATGTTACCGGAAGCTTCCTTCACAGCAACAATGTTCTTGTGCTGCCCCAGAGCCTTTACGGTTGCCACATCAATGGCAACGCCGGTACGGCTCGGTACATTGTAGAGGATAATCGGAATGTCAACACTGTCTGCAATGGCAGTATAGTGTGCAATCAAGCCACGCTGGGTGCACTTGTTATAGTATGGTGTTACCAGCAGCAAGCCATCTGCACCGAGTTCCTGTGCTTCCCGAGAAAGTTCGATGGCATACTTGGTATCGTTGCTGCCTGTTCCGGCAATGACCGGAATCCGGTTGTGGGTGTGTTCAACTGCACACCGGATGCAGTCCCGATGTTCTTCATCGCTCAGCGTGGAAGATTCGCCCGTTGTTCCGCAGATGACAATGGCATCCGTGCCATTGTCAACCTGAAAATCAATCAGCTTCTTCAGTCCTTCAAAGTCTACCGAACCATCCTGCAACATTGGTGTGATGATGGCAACGCCAGCTCCGGTAAAAATCGTATTTTTCATGGTGGAAACGCTCCTTTCAAATTGGTTCGTATTATTCGTATTAAAAGTTAGAAATCAAAGTCTACTTAGTCAAAATAGCCCTTTGCAGCCAACAGTTCTGCCAGCAGAACTGCACCGCCTGCAGCACCACGCAGGGTGTTATGAGAGAGGCAAACAAACTTGTAGTCGAACAGGGTATCTTCCCGCAGACGACCAACAGAAACTGCCATACCGCCTTCGAGGTTGCGGTCAACCTTTGCCTGCGGACGGTTGTCTTCTTCAAAGTAGTGGATGAACTGCTTCGGAGCGTGTGGCAATTCCAGTTCCTGCGGAACGCCAGCAAATTCTTTCCAAGCGTTCAGAATTTCTTCCTTCGACGGTTTCTGGTCGAACGAAACAAATACAGCAGCGGTGTGACCATCCGAAACCGGAACACGCAGGCACTGTGTGGTGATGAGCGGTGTTTCGGTGGAAACAATCTGGTCGCCTTCTACCTTGCCCCAAACCTTCAGCGGTTCTTTTTCGGACTTTTCTTCTTCACCGCCGATGAACGGGATGACATTGTCAACCATTTCCGGCCAAGTCTGGAAGGTCTTGCCTGCTCCGGAAATTGCCTGATAGGTGCAAGCCAGAACCTGCTTGATGCCATACTTCCGCAGCGGAGAGAGTGCCGGAACATAGCTCTGAATCGAGCAGTTCGACTTGACAGCAATAAAGCCCTTCTTTGTGCCGAGCCGCTTTCTCTGGCTGGCAATGATGTCCAGATGTTCCGGATTTACTTCCGGAATGACCATCGGAACATCCGGTGTGAACCGATGTGCAGAGTTATTGGAAACGACCGGGCATTCAGCCTTTGCATACGCTTCTTCGAGGGCACGGATTTCATCCTTCTTCATGTCAACTGCACAGAATACGAAGTCTACCATGCCGGCGATTTTTTCGATATCAGCCTGTGCATCCAGCATTACCATGTCCTTCATGGTTTCCGGCATCGGGGTTGTCATTGCCCAACGGCTGCCAACGGCTGCTTCATAGGTCTTGCCAGCCGAACGAGGGGAGGCTGCCAGAGCGACAACCTGAAACCACGGATGACCGTCCAGCAAGGTTGCAAACCGCTGACCAACCATACCTGTTGCACCGATGATACCAACTTTCCACTGTTTCATTTGTGAATCCTCCAAAAAATCATTAAAAATAAAAAAAACCGGTTGAAAACCGATAGAGTATGCGTTATAATAGGATAGGTTGACATGAGATTCATGCCGATAGCGCTCCATCATAACGATGACAGTTACAGCCCTGTTCGGAACACTGCAACCAGAACAGAATCGACCCCCGTTCTGTTCTTCGGCACTCGCACCTTTCCGTTCCGCATTTTACAGGCTGGTCTGCCCAGGCGGAGCATACTCATCGAGAGTGCACCTCTATCTTAAAACCATCATACCATTTTTTCTGTGGTATGTCAATATTATTTTGAAAAAAATTAGGAGAACATCATGAAAAAATCAGATTTTTATTACAATTTGCCGGAAGAACTGATTGCACAGACACCAGTTACCCCCAGAGATCATTCCCGTTTAATGGTAGTGGATCGGGAAAGCGGAGCGATTACCCACCGCCATTTCTATAATTTATGCGACATCCTGCAAAAGGGTGACCTGCTGGTGATGAACGATTCCCGGGTTCTGCCGGCACGGCTCTACGGGGAGAAAGTGGACAACGGGACATTTATTGAATTCCTGCTGCTGGAGCAGAAAGGAGATAAGCTGTGGGAGATTATCTGCCGCCCCGGCAAAAAAGCAAAAGTCGGCACGAAGTTTTCGTTTGGCGGCGGAAAGCTGCTGGCAGAGGTCGTAGAAGTCAAGCCGGATGGCAACCGCATTGTGCAATTCTCCTGTGACGGAAACTTCTATACGGTGCTGGATGAAATCGGACAAATGCCGCTGCCGCCGTACATCACGAAGAAGCTGGAGGATAAAGAACGCTACCAGACCGTTTATTCTCGGGAATTGGGTTCGGCAGCCGCTCCGACGGCTGGCTTGCATTTTACCAAAGAGATGCTGCAAGCATTGCGGGAAAAGGGCGTAGAAACGGCATTTGTAACGCTGCACGTTGGGTTAGGGACATTCCGTCCGGTCAAAGAGGATGATGTGTTGCAACACAAGATGCACAGCGAACACTATCACCTCCCACAGGAAACCGTTGACAAGATTTTGCAGACCAAGCAGAATGGGGGACGGGTAATTGCCGTTGGAACGACCTCCTGCCGGACGCTGGAAGCAGTTGCCACGGAACACGATGGAAAATTGGTTGCAGCAGATGGTTACACGGATATTTTCATCTATCCGGGCTATCAGTTTAAAGTATTGGATGGACTGGTGACCAATTTCCACCTGCCGGAAAGCACCTTGATTATGTTGGTATCGGCGTTGCTGGGCTATGAAAAAACGATGCACGCCTATGATGTTGCCGTAAAAGAACGGTATCGGTTCTTTAGCTTTGGCGATGCAATGTGTATTTTGTGAATCAATCATACAGATTTTTTGCAAGAATGATTGACTTTTTCGTGAAATTCTGCTATACTTTCGATAGAAACAGGAAAATAGTTTCATAGCAATAGTTCAACACGAAAAAGGAGGAATTTTACAAATGAAACAACATCGCATGGCTGCACTCGCAGCAGCGGCAGCTTTGGCAATCACAAGCACTGTAATTGCCGTTCCGGTACAGGCTGCACCGGAAGAGCTGATGAACAGCACGTTTGAAGACGGTTATGGAGCATGGAAAGGGGTCGGCTCGACCATTTCCATTACGTCCGATTATGCACACAATGGGAACAGTTCGCTGTATGTCTTTGACCGAACAGCAGACTGGGGTGCACCTCGCTGCTCCTTGTCCGGCGTTGCCGTACCGGGGCAGACCTATACCTTTTCTGCTTATGCTATGTTTGCAGATGGGAACGATTATCAGAACATGGCATTGAAGCTGCTTTACACCGACAGCAGCGGACAAGACCAGTACAAGGACATCAAGAATGTCAGTGCCAAGAAAGGCGAATGGACACAGTTGACGGGCAGTTATTCCATTCCGGAGAACGTCACAAACATCATTCTGTATGTGGAAATGCCGGGAGCAAACACCGACCAGTGCTATTACATTGATGATATTACAGTCAACGGGGAAAAAGTGGATGTTTCCTATGAAACCGAATACAACAATGATTTTGATGATGGCACGGCACAGGGCTGGACGGGCAGAGGCTCTGCAACCGCCAGCGTTGTGAACACTGCCAGCCACAGTGGGGACTACAGCTTATTCATCAGCGGAAGAACACAGCTCTGGAACGGTGCATGCATCAACAAATCCGATATGCTGCAAAGCGGCAAATATTATTCTCTGGGCTGCTATGTCATGTATAACGAAGACAAGTGGTCAAACCAGCAGAAATTTTCCATCAACCTGCAATATGACTTGAACGGCAAGGAAAACTATTATACCATTGCCACCGCAACAGCAAACAAGGGCGAATGGACGTATGTCGGCAGCGAATTGACAATTCCGGAGGGTGCTGTAAACTGTGCAGTCTATATTCAGACGGGTTACGTTCCCACGGCAGCAGAACAAGACTTGATGGATTTCTATGTTGACGACTGCACCGGAAAGCAGCTGCCAGACCCTGCGATTCAGGACGATTTGACCCCGTTGAAAGATGCTTATGCAGATGAATTTAAGCTGGGCTGTGCATCAACCGATTCCGAACTGACACAGAAAGCCTCTCAGGATTTAATTTTGAAGCATTACAACAGCTTAACGCTGGGCAACGAACTGAAACCGGACAGCGTTCTGAATCAGGCAGAAAGCATTGCTTACCTCAAGCAGACTGGCGATGATACAAACCCGCAGGTTTCCTTCAAGAGTGCAGACAAGCTGCTGAAATTTGCAGCAAAGAATCACATTCCGGTTCGTGGTCATGTGTTGGTATGGCACAGCCAGACACCAGACTGGTTCTTCAAGGAAAATTACGAAGCAGACGGTGCATGGGTGGACAAGGACACCATGAACAAGCGTCTGGAAAACTACATCAAAAACGTGATGACAACGCTTGCAGAAGAATATCCGGATGTGGAATTTTATGCATGGGACGTTGTAAACGAAGCGGCATCCGATGCCGGAACGATTCGAGAAGCTGGCTCGAACAATGTCAAGGACGGACAGTCTGCATGGGTGCAGGTTTACGGCGACCAGTCCTATATTCTCAAGGCATTTGAATATGCAAGAAAATATGCACCGGCTGGCTGCAAGCTGTTCTATAATGACTATAACGAATACAATACCGCCAAGATGAACTACATCGTCAGCGATATTTTAAAGCCGCTGATTGCTGCCGGAACGATTGACGGAATGGGTATGCAGTCGCATATCTCTATGAGTACACCGACCATTGACCAGTACAAAAAGGCAATGCAGACTTATTCGGATTTGGGACTGGAAATTCAGGTAACCGAATTGGACGTTTCCCAGAAGTCCAACGCCGTAGCTGACCAGTTGGAACTGGCACAGCGGTATCAGGATTGCTTTAAGATGTACAAGGAAATGAAAGCATCCGGTGTGAACCTGTCCGCAGTTGTCATCTGGGGCATTACCGATTCCACCAGCTGGATTGGCGGCTATCCGCTGCTGTTCGACAAGGATTATCAGGCAAAGCCGTCCTACTATGCCGTTGTTGATACGGATTCCGAAGTGGAAAAGATTCAGACGATGAACGCTTATCAGTACGCATCTGATGCAGATTTAGAGCAGGCATTTGCGATTCAGACACCGCAGACACTGCAAAGATTGAGTACAGACGGAAACACCTCTACAAGTGATATGACATTCAAGGCTGCTTGGAATGCAGATGGCTTGGTGATTCGGGTTTCCAACCTTGACCCAGGATTGAGTAGTCTTTCCGTATATGGCAGCACGACCGACCAGCAAGGCGAACTGTTGAAAACGGTAACGGATTTTGATGGCAAGGATAGCATGGACATTTCTGTTCCGCTGACCGGAAAAGCGGGCAGTACCGTTTATCTGGATTTGGTTGCAGAAAGCAATGTGACTGCTTATGTACAAAAAACGGATGGCACTTATGAAGATGTTCATTTTCATTCTTTATATGCATGGAACGACATGAACTTCATTAAACAGTTCATGGTAAATGGAGCTATAACGAAAAGCGTTCCAACCTGCGGTATTGTAACACTGAAAGCACAGCCCAAGTCTGCAACGGCTACCTATGGCACACCGACCATTGATGGAACGATTGATTCCGTTTGGGACGATGCTCCGACCATTGATGTCAACACCTTCAGCGTGGGCAATGGTGCAACCGGAACGGCAAAGATGCTCTGGGATGAAAACAACCTCTATGTTCTGACAGAAGTCACCGACCCAGTTCTGAGCAAGTCCAGTGCAAACGCTTATGAACAGGATACGGTAGAAGTATTCTTCGATGAAAACAACCATAAGACGGACTATTACGAAACCGATGATTTACAGGCTCGTGTCAACTACGACAACGAAAAGACGATTACCGATGGACTTTCCACAGACCGTTTCGTATCTGCAACCGCAAAGACCGACAAGGGCTATCTGGTAGAAATGGCAATTCCGTTCGGAATCGCTCCGTTCAAAAATGGACAGGTACTCGGCTTCGATGTACAGGTAAACGATGACGGAACAGGCGATGGAAAGCGGACTGCAATCAGCAACTGGAACGACCTGACCGGTATGGGTTATACCAGTACCGCAGGCTATGGCGTTTTGACGTTGACAGGCGGCAGTAGCGAAACCACAACTTCTGCAACCACCACCACCGGAACATCTACCACAACCACAACAACCGTTACAACCACCTCCACACTGGAAAATATCAATTATGGCGATGTCAACTTGGATGGTGTTGTAGACTTGGCAGACAGCATTGTACTGAATAAGTATCTCGCACAGGTTCTGACACTTTCAGATATGGCTCTGAAAAATGCAGATGTCAATACAGATCAGAATTTGACAGAGAAAGACACGACAATTTTGATGCGGTTTATCTTGCAGGATAAAGACTACCCAGAATTACCGCATGTAGATGCTGAATAATTCGTGTTTTTTCGGGAATCCTATATGGAGAAGAAGCCTTTAAAATGCATCTGATTGTGTCGTTCTGAGGAACGGACAAGGCGAATGGCGTATAATTCCACACGAGATTTCATAAGATGGAATAACGAGTGATAGGGAGGAACGCCATATGAAATCATTGACAAAGTTGGTTCTCCGAAAATCCGTCATTGTAGTGCTTGCCTGTGTCTGTGGGGTGACAGCGGTCTATTTTGGCGGACAGAAAGCAGAAGAAGCTGTACAAACGCTTGCAACCCGTCCCCCTTATGAACCGCCCACCATTGTATTAGATGCCGGACACGGCGGTATGGATGGCGGCTGCACCTCCGTGAATGGCGTATCCGAAAAGGGCATCAATCTGGAAATCCTGCTTCATCTGCGGGCAATGCTGCAAATGGAAGGCTACACGGTTGTTGTTACCCGAGATACAGACCGTTCCATTCACGAAGAGGGCATTGAGGGAATCGCCAATCAGAAAAGCTCTGACATGGATCATCGGCTGGCACTGTTCAATGAATATGACCCGGCGGTCTGTGTTTCCATTCACCAGAATCAATTCACAGATGCCGCTTACAGCGGAGCACAGATGTTCTATTCCAGCACCAATCGGGACAACAGTACCCTTGCACAAGCCTTGCAGGATGCATTTGTTGCCCAGCTTCAGCCGGAGAACAAACGGGAAATTAAACAGTGCGGAAAAGAATTATTCCTCTGCTATTTCAGCGAAAATCCGACGGTTATGGCAGAATGCGGCTTTTTATCCAATCCGGAAGAAGCTGCCCTGTTGGAGTCCACCGAGTATCAGCAGAAAGTTGCCTTTACGCTGTTCGATGGGCTGAATCAGTATCTATCAGAAAAGCAGCGAAAAGCCGGATAAACAGGGATTTCACAAAAACCTCGTAAAATTTCCCTTGACAAATGCCGCAAGGTGCATTATAATAAAGGAAATGCGAAAAACGAGGAAGAGAAGGAGTACCTGTTTTCGGGCTGCCTAGAGAAGAGATGGCTGGTGAAAATCTCTCAGGCGATGACAGGGAAGGTAGTCTTGGAGTTCTGCACGGGAAGCCGCAAAGCGGTGTGTAGTGTGCAGCGGGTTCTCCCGTTATCGAGAGCGCAAATCCCTGGATTTGCATGAGTGCAGAGAAGAATTCTCTGAATGCAGGTGGTAACACGGACGCAAATCGTTCGCCCTGAGCAGTTTCAATCAAGCTGTTCAGGGCGTTTTTGTTTGTAAAAAAGAGAGAAAAGGAGTTTCAAACATGAAAAAAGAACTGGCAAAATCTTACCAGCCAAAAGACTTTGAAGACCGCATCTATGCGGAGTGGATGGAAAAGGGTTGTTTCCATGCGGAAGTAGATTCCAAGAAGCAGCCGTACACCATCGTAATTCCGCCGCCGAACATCACTGGTCAGCTGCACATGGGACACGCTTTGGACGAAACCTTGCAGGATATTTTGATTCGTTGGAAGCGGATGTCTGGTTATAGTGCATTGTGGCTGCCGGGAACAGACCATGCCTCCATTGCAACCGAAGCAAAAATTGTAGAAGCCATGCGGAAAGAGGGCATCAAGAAAGAAGACCTCGGACGGGATGGATTCCTGAAGCGTGCATGGGACTGGAAAAAGCAGTACGGCGGCAGAATCGTCGAACAGCTGAAAAAATTAGGCTCTTCCTGTGACTGGGAACGGGAACGGTTCACCATGGATGAAGGCTGCAATCAGGCAGTCAAGGAAGTATTCATTCGCTACTATGAAGAAGGCCTGATTTATCGGGGCGAACGGATTATTAACTGGTGTCCGAAATGCTTGACTTCCATTTCCGATGCAGAAGTCGAATATGAAGACCAGGCAGGTCATTTCTGGCATTTGCGGTATCCGCTGAAGGATGGCAGCGGCTATCTGGAACTGGCAACCACCCGTCCGGAAACCTTGCTGGGTGATACGGCTGTTGCAGTCAACCCAAATGATGAACGGTATCAACATCTGGTTGGCAAGACTTTGATTCTGCCGCTGGTACATCGGGAAATTCCGATTGTTGCCGATGACTATGTAGAAATGGACTTCGGAACAGGCGTTGTAAAGATTACCCCAGCCCACGACCCGAACGACTTTGAAGTTGGTCTGCGGCATAACCTACCAGTCATCAATGTTATGACTGACGATGCAAAAATTACAGACGATTATCCGAAGTATGCCGGCATGGATCGCTACGAAGCACGGAAAGCCATTGTTGCCGATTTGGAAGCAGAAGGGGCATTGGTTGAAATCGAAGACTATAACCACAATGTTGGCACTTGCTACCGTTGCGGAACAACCGTAGAACCGAGAGTTTCCAAGCAGTGGTTTGTCAAGATGAAGCCACTGGCACAGCCGGCAATTGATGCCGTTCGGAACGGCAAGACCAAATTCGTTCCGGAACGGTTCGACAAGATTTATTTCCACTGGCTCGAAAATATCAAAGACTGGTGTATTTCCCGTCAGCTCTGGTGGGGACACCGGATTCCGGCATTCTATTGTGATGACTGCGGTGAAATGGTTGTCACCAAGGAAAATGCTGCAACTTGTCCGAAGTGCGGAAAGCCGATGCGGCAAGACCCGGATACACTGGATACCTGGTTCAGTTCTGCTCTCTGGCCGTTCTCAACACTGGGCTGGCCGAATCAGACCGAAGAACTGAAATATTTCTACCCAACCAACACACTGGTAACGGGCTATGATATTATTTTCTTCTGGGTTGTTCGGATGATGTTCTCCGGCTTGAAGTGCATGAACGAAGTGCCGTTTGATACGGTTTTGATTCATGGTTTGGTACGGGACGAACAGGGCAGAAAGATGTCCAAGTCCCTGGGCAACGGTATTGACCCGCTGAAAGTCATTGATGAATACGGTGCAGATGCTCTGCGGTTTATGCTGGCAACGGGCAACGCTCCGGGCAATGATATGCGGTACAGCGATGACAAGGTAAAGGCTGCCCGAAACTTTGCAAACAAACTCTGGAACGCTTCTCGGTTTATCATGATGAATCTGCCGGAAGACTTCCAGTTCCACGGACTGCCGGAACAGCTCACCATGGAAGACCGCTGGATTGTAGACCGTTTCAACAACCTTGCAAAGGAAGTCAACGACAACCTGAACAAGTTTGAAATCGGGGTTGCCTGCTCCAAGCTGTATGATTTCATCTGGGATGTTTATTGCGACTGGTATATTGAATTGACCAAGCCGAGAATCCAGGCTGGCGGTGCAACCATGGAACAGGCACAAGCCGTTCTGGTTTGGGTCATGCGTGGTATGCTGAAGCTGCTGCATCCGTTTATGCCGTATATCACCGAAGAAATCTGGCAGGTATTGACCAACGAAGAATCCATGATTATGCTGGAATCCTATCCGGTTTATACCGAAGAACACGCTTATGCAGAAGCTGCTCAGTTTGAAAAGGTGATTGATGCGATTCGTGCCATCCGGAATTGCCGGACATCCATGAATGTTCCGCCGTCCAAGAAGGCAAGCGTTTACATTGAAACACAGGATACCGAATTGTTTGCGGCTGCTGCGGTATTCTTTGAAAAGCTGGCATCTGCGTCCAGCGTAGAAGTTGGAACATCGTTCGATTTGCAGGATGCTGCAACCGCAGTCACAGACAGTGCAAGAATCTTCATCCCGATGGCAGAGCTGGTTGACAGAGAAAAGGAACTGGCAAGACTGCAAAAGGAACAGCAGAAGGCACAGAAAGACATTGACTTCTTGCAGAAGAAGCTGAACAATCCGGGATTCCTTGCAAAAGCACCGGAACAGCTGGTTGCTGCAGAACGGGCAAAGCTGGCAAAGGCAACCGAAAAGATGGAAAAGATTTTACAGTCCATTGCTGGCTTGCAATAATCATATTTGAACCAAAATCACACCATTCCATTCGCAGCGGATGTAGGCATCTGCTGTGAATGGTTCTTTTTTGAAAGGAGTGTTTCGGTTATGACCATATCGGAAACCATTGCTTATCTCCAGCAGTTCAGCAAGAGCGGAAAGCCTGTAAAAGACTTGTCCCGGATGCAGTCCCTGCTAGAAGAACTGGGCAATCCGCAGGAACAATTGCGATTCGTTCACATTGCCGGAACGAACGGGAAAGGTTCTGTTGTTGCATATGGTTCGGCAGCAGCCATTGCCGCTGGCATCCAAACCGGACAGTTTACTTCGCCCTTTGTCCGGCACTATCAAGACCGGATTCAGGTCAATGGAATAGATATTTCAGACGACCGTCTTTGTGCACTCTGCGAACAGGTGACAGCGTGTCATGTATCCAAGGCGTGTTCGCAGTTTGAAGTTACGCTGGCAATTGCCCTGCTCTATTTTGTGGAACAGAAGTGTGAACTAGTCTTTCTGGAAACTGGATTGGGTGGCTTGCTGGATGCAACCAACGTGATAAAAGACCCATTGGTCAGCGTGATTACGTCGATTTCGTTTGACCATATGGCGATTCTGGGGAATACACTGCCGGAAATTGCAACCCAAAAAGCAGGCATCATCAAGGAACACTGTCCGGTTGTGGTATCACCAGACAATCCAGCGTTGGTACGTTCCATTATGCAGGAAACTGCTGCTGAAAAGCATACAGCGGTTACGATTCCAGAGATGCAGGCTTGTACGATTTTGCAGCGTTCCCTGACAGAAACAAAGTTTTCCTATCAAAATCAAATCTATACGCTGCATATGCCGGGAAAGCATCAGATTGCCAACGCCCTCACTGCCATTGAAACACTGCACATTCTGCAACAATCTGGATTCCCGATTCCGGAAACTGCCATTCAAGCAGCTTTGCCAACGGTACAGCTTCCGGCTCGGGTACAGATTTTACAGAAAGACCCATTGGTTTTGATGGATGGCGGACACAATGCCTCTGGCGTAGCTGCTCTGACAGAGGTCTTGAAAGACTATGGCAGCCATCCAATGATTGCGATTTTGGGCATGGTGAAAGGGAAAGACTATCAGACCGCCGTCAAGGAACTGTCCGAAGTGTTAGACGTTGTATTTTGCGTGGATGATTTTTCACCGCAGGCTGTTCCAGCGATAGAGCTGGCAGCTTGCTTTCCGCCCACCATTTCCACAACTTGCCTGCTGCATAAAGCAGCGTTTCAAGCAGCGTTGGAGCAGGCGAAGCAGAACCATGGCTGTGTTGTCATCAGCGGTTCATTGTATTTGTCCAGTGCATTTCTGGAACAGGACAGCATTCAACTTTGACAGACATCGAACTGTGTTTGAATCTGTTTCGTTGCTCCAACTGGCGAATAGTTCCAAGTGGAGAGATGCGGTTCTTGCACGAAATAGGAGAGAGCATCCAGCGATTCTGTATCGGGGAATGCATCAATCAGCACCAATTTGATTTTCATTTTTTCCGGAATGATGGCTTTGATGTAAACGCTGGCACGCTGTTTCGGTAAGATATGTTCTTTTGGCTCTGCCAGTCCGGCGAGATTTGGTGTTAGTTCCACGAAAATACCATAGGATTCCACAGAACGAACGATACCGGAAACAGTTTCTCCCACCGCAAACTTTGCAGCGTTTTCCATCCATGTTCCGAGTAATTCTTTGTGCGATAAGCCAATCCGAAAATCAGAAACGCTGGTGACAACTGCCTGAATCGTCTGCCCCAGCGTAAAGCGGTCAGATGGGTGCGAGATTCGAGAAACAGAGATGCAGTCAATGGGAATCATAGATGGAATCCCACAGCCAATGTCTACAAAACAGCCGAATTTCTCCATGTGGGTCACACGAGCCGGCAGAACATCGCCGGGCGTACAGTGCGATAAAAATTCCTGCCAACATTGCAGCTGTGCTTGTCGGCGAGAGAGAATCGCAAGCGGAACGCCGTCTGCATCGGTCGTCAGTTCCTGTACCTGAAAACAGACGGGTTTTCCAGCCTTTGCAATCAGTGCAATTTCCCTGGTTGTTCCCTCTGCAATGCCAATTGCTCCTTCTTCCCGTGGAATGATGCCCCGCATATGTGGCAACTCTACGATGAGATTGTGTGCCGCATCGCAGACGATGGCACGGGCTTCTAAAATTTGTTTTCGGTGCATGGCAGCCTGTAACGCTGCAACACTTTGTAGAGCGGTTTGATTTTCCATGGTATGCAGCCGCATGCCCTCTGGTAAGTATGTTGTCATTTTGACCTCCCATTGTTTTTTCTGCCAAGCAGGTTGTTTTTTTACAGTTTATGATGAGCGGTTTTTGTTTATGCACAAGGGAACAGGACAGAAGAAACATCCCCCAGCATCTGGGGGATTCTGTTTCCTCTTATTATAATCAAAAGAGCATTTTTTTGCAAGCCTGATTGCTGTCAGCCGGTTTCTTATGACAAAAATAGCGGATTCCCGTTAGAATCCGCTATTTTGTCAGGCATCCCAGTTCTGCATTTGGCTGCCGCCCAATGCCGTCAAGATACTGTGTGCGGTTGGATAGGCTTCTGCGGAACAGGAAATGCGAAGGTCAGCCGTTTGGTTGCGTTCCGGTTCTAAGATTTCTTCTTCATTCAGCTGCCGTTCAATTCTGCCGGTGATATTGTGGGCAGAAACAGCAGCTGTCGTGTAGATTGAAAAATACGTCTGCGGAATGCTGCCGATGGCAATGCTGTTCGGGTTTCGAGGGGTAACGGAAACCTGTGCCACGTGCGGAATGTGCTGCTGCAAGTAGGAAGCGGCATATTCGGCAGCATCGACACTCGGAAACGCTGCCTGTATGATTTTTTGCATCGAAAACGCCTCATTTCTTATTTTTTTCACAAAGCAGGGTGTTCTTTTTGGAAGAATGCCCTGTTTTTGCAGGACATTTTTATTATTTTTCTACAAATGAAAAAAAATATTCCCTGAAAATGTTGCCTTATGCAAAGAAATCGGGTATAATAGAAGTACTTATGTGCAATGCACCCAGTGAAATGGATGAGCAATCAAATGCAATGGGAGAAGAAACAATCATGGATGTTAGACCAGCTGATCTTTTATTGATGCGAAAGCCGCATCCCTGCGGCGGAAATACGTTTTATGTCATTCGTTCTGGAATGGATTTTAAACTACGCTGTACCACTTGCGGCAGAGAGTTTATGATTCCCCGCAACAAAATTGAACGGAGAATCAAACAGGTGATTCGGGAAACCGATTCTTCGGAATCGACGAACACGCTGCCAACATCGAAATAAGACAAAACCGCAAAAATCAAAGGAGATCACAAACTTATGTTAGAAAAATTAAGCCGCATGGAGAAAAATTATACAGAACTTGCGGATTCCTTATCAGACCCAGCAGTCCTTGCAGACAATCGGCTGTATGCAGAGAAAATGCGGGAATATAAACGCATGACTCCAATCATAGAAACCTATCATGCATATCTGCATGCCATGCAGCAACGGGACGAAGCAAAAGAATTGCTGCAAGAAAACGATGGCGATGCAGAACTGAAAGAACTGGCACAAGAAGAATATCATACTGCCAAGGCAGCTTGTGAAGATTTGCACGAGAAATTGATTTTTCTGCTGTTGCCGCAAGACCCGAACGATGATAAGAACGTCATCATTGAAATCCGCAGCGGTGCTGGTGGGGAAGAAGCAGCACTGTTTGCCAATAGTCTTTACCGGATGTATACGATGTATGCAGAATCGAAGGGCTGGAAGCAAGAAGTTCTGAACCAAAATCCGACCGAACTGGGTGGATTCAAGGAAATCAGTTTTTCGATTGTGGGCGAGGGTGCATATTCCAAGCTAAAATATGAAAGCGGTGTGCATCGGGTGCAGCGTGTGCCGGAAACGGAATCGCAGGGCAGAATCCACACTTCTACCGTTACGGTTGCCGTTCTGGTGGAAGCAGACGATGTAGAATTGAACATCAATCCAACGGATTTACGAATTGATGTATTCCGTGCAAGCGGTGCTGGCGGACAACATATCAACAAGACGGAATCCGCAGTACGAATTACACACTTGCCGACCGGAATTGTGGTAGAATGTCAGGATGAACGCAGCCAGTTTAAAAACAAAGATAAGGCAATGAAAATTCTGCGTTCTCGGCTCTATGAAGCGATGCAGCGAGAACAAAATGAAAAAATCGCCTCGGAACGAAGAATGCAGGTTGGAACAGGCGACCGTTCGGAGCGAATCCGCACGTATAATTTCCCACAGGGCAGAATGACCGACCATCGAATCGGCTTGACGCTGTATCGGCTGGAAGATTTGCTGAACGGAAACTTAGAGGAAGTATTTGAAGCCCTTGCAACTTCAGAACAGCTGAAGAAACTGGCAGCCAAAACCATGGAAGACACGGAGGAACAATAAATGAAAACAATCTTATTATCCGATACAGAAACAGATTTAGAACGGGCAGCCGCATGGATTCAGGCAGGGGAAGTGGTCGGTATGCCGACCGAAACCGTTTATGGACTGGCAGCGGATGCCTGCAATCCCGAAGCTGTAAAAAAAGTCTTTGCAGCAAAGGGTAGACCGGCAGACAATCCCTTGATTGTGCATATTTCCGAGATGGAACAACTGTCTGGACTGGTGACCGCCGTTCCTGACTTGGCATATCGACTGGCAGAACGATTCTGGCCAGGACCTTTAACCATGATTTTGCCGAAGCAGGATTGTATCCCGTCTGTCACATCCGGCGGATTGGATACGGTTGGCATCCGGATGCCATCCCATCCCATCGCAAGAAGGCTGATTACATTGTCTAAAACGGCAATCGCAGCCCCATCCGGAAACCGTTCCGGCTATCCCAGCCCGACTACCGCTGCCCATATGATGCACGATTTAAACGGAAAAATTGCAGCGGTAATTGATGGCGGGGCATGTCAAGTGGGCGTGGAATCAACCGTCATTTGCTTTGAGGATGCACAGACCGTTCGGATTCTGCGACCGGGCTATATTACGAAAGAAGACTTGGAGCAGGTTGCAAAGACTGCCATTTTAGACCCTGCAATTCTACACGATATACAGGCTGGGCAAACGGTTCGTTCTCCGGGGATGAAATACCAGCATTATTCTCCGCAGGCAAACGTGATTTTGGTAGAGGGCAGCGACGATGCATTTTGTGCGTATGTTTCCCAGCATCAAACAGCGGACTGTTATGCGTTGGTATTTGATGGCGAAGAGCAGAATTTATCTATTCCGTGCCTGACTTACGGAAAGAACAGTGCCGAGCAGGCACAGCATTTATTTGACTGTCTGCGGCACTGCGATGAAATCGGAGCAAAAACGGTTTATGTTCGTGCCCCGAAACGGGATGGTATCGGACTTGCAGTTTATAACCGGCTCATTCGGGCAGCTGGATTCGAGGTGATCCAGCTATGAACAGTCTAAACGGGGTCATGGTGGTTGGACTGACCGGACAGACCGGAGCTGGAAAGAGTACCGTTTCCCGCTTGTTTGCAGAAAGTGGATTTTGCGTGATTGATGCAGACCAGATTGCACGGGCGGTGGTACATAAGGGCAGTCGCTGCCTGTTGGAGTTGACGGAATGTTTTTCTGATATTTTATTGCCGAATGGGGAACTCAACCGAAAAGCCTTGGCAAAACAGGCATTTCAAAACAAAAAGAATTTGGAATTGATGAATTCCATCATGTATCCTTACATTATGGGGGAGATTCTGCGGCAGATTCATCATCATTCGAGGATGGGTCAGAAATTGATTTTGCTGGATGCTCCAACGCTGTTTGAAAGTCGGGCAGATGATTTCTGCGAGTTGATTATTTCCGTGACTGCAAGAGCAGAACTGCGGAAAGCACGGATTTTGCAGCGGGATTCGATTACAGAAGAAGCGGCACAGGCTCGCATGGATGCCCAGTTACCAGAGCAGTTTTTTGTGGAACACTCGGATTTTATCATCAAAAACAATAAAGATTGCAGAAATTTAGAAGTGGTTTCCGAAGAAGTCATTGCAAAAATCAAAGAATATTATATTCGGCGGTATCAAGTGCCGTCTTAATTAGCACGATGAAAAAAGCACCTGATCAAGGTGCTTTTTTTACGATTATAGGATTTCAATTTCATCACAAATTTCTTTTAGTGTTTTTCCGCTGAAGAAGGGAAATTCTATGAGTTCCTCAACACTTTCAAACTCCATGTCCTCATCGCCGCACCAAGCATCAAATCGGTTAGCCGCCAACGGGTCAACACCACAATGTTTCCCTGCATAATCAAAGGCAATATATGTAAGATTAACTTCTAATATTTTTTTAATATCGTCAATGTTCATAAGAAATCACCGCTTTTTAGCATGGTTCGATTCTAACATCTGCATAAATTTCAGATAAGGACTTTCCATTTATAAATGGAAATGTAAAGACTTCGTTTTCCTCTGTTACATCATACTCATCTGTTCCGTATCGAAGATGATATCTATTTTTTTCGAGTTCATCGTCATAGCAACAGTCAATATATCCATCTTTTTCACCGCAGATAAAAGCTACATAGTATGCATTTTGTAATTCCGTTTGAATTTCCATTATATTTTTCACAATGAACCCCCCAATTCCTTTTTTTGCAGTGAGATTTTTTATTTTAGTATACCACTTTTCTTATTGGAAGTCAATTTTGGTTTCTGTAGTTTGAACGAAGTGATTTTGCCGTCCCCATTTTCAATTGGTTTCCCAAGAATCATTCGTTTTGCATCAAAAAAAGCAATTTGATTGCGTATTGCATTTTTGAAACAGTTGTGCTATAATAAGAACAGCACAGCGAAACCAGCTGTGCTGCCAACCAACTTTTTCATAGGAGGCTTATTGAAATGGCAGAAGAAAAGAAATCAGAAAGCAAACAGTTAAAAGAAAAATTATTTGCTTCCAAAAAACATGGTGCATTGCGGATGAGCGAAGACGACCAGACCGCTTGTGAAGCACTTTGCAAGGACTATATGGCATTCCTGAACCAATCTAAGACCGAACGGGAGGCTTGTGCCAACGCAGAAGCCCTGCTGAAAGAACATGGATTTGTTCCGTTTACGCCGGGTATGGCTCTGAAAGCCGGCGATAAGGTTTACCAGAACAACCGTGGAAAGGCAATGATTGCCGCCATCATTGGTTCTGCACCGATTACCGAGGGCGTTCGGCTTTGTGCTGCACACATTGACTCTCCTCGTCTGGACATGAAGCAGAATCCATTGTATGAAGATAGCGAACTGGGACTGTTCAAGACCCATTACTACGGCGGTATTAAGAAGTACCAGTGGACAGCCATTCCGCTTTCCCTGCATGGTGTCATCATCAAGGCAGACGGCAGCAAGGTAACCGTCAACATCGGCGAAGCTGAAGGCGATCCGGTATTTTGTGTAACCGACCTGTTGCCGCATCTGGCAACGGAACAGATGAAACGTCCATCTGTTGGCTTGATTCGGGGCGAAGAACTGAATGTTTTGGTTGGTTCGATGCCGTTCAAGAAATCCGAAGAAAGCGAAGCCGTCAAGCTGAACCTGCTGCACATCTTGTATGAAAAGTATGGCATTACAGAATCGGATTTTGTTTCCGCAGAATTGGAAGCCGTTCCGGCGTTCCCAGTCAAGGAAATCGGCTTTGATCGCAGCATGATTGGTGGATATGGACATGATGACCGTGTTTGCTCTTATCCGGCTTTGCGTGCCCTGCTGGACACTACCAGCACCCCGAAACACACTGCCGTTGTGATTCTGACCGATAAGGAAGAAACAGGCAGCGATGGCAATACAGGTTTATGCTCCTCTTACCTGAAATATTTCATTGAAGATTTGGCAGATTGCTTTGGTGCAAAGGGCAGACATGTCCTCCACGCATCGCAGTGCCTCTCCGCAGATGTCAACGCCGCATTTGACCCAACATTCCCAGATGTAATGGAACGCAACAACTGTGCTTACCTGAATCATGGCGTTTGCGTGACAAAGTTCACAGGTGCAAGAGGCAAGTCTGGCACATCGGACGCCTCCGCTGAATTTGTAGGAACGGTTCGGCAGCTGCTCGACAAGGAACAGGTTGTATGGCAGACCGGCGAACTGGGAAAGGTTGACGGCGGCGGCGGCGGTACCGTTGCAGCTTATATTGCAAACTTGGATGTAGACACCATTGATGTCGGCGTTCCGGTTCTGTGTATGCACGCACCGTTTGAAGTCGTTGCAAAGATTGACGTTTATATGACCTATCGTGCATTCTTTGTTTTCATGGCATCTTAAATAGAATTGATTTTCTCATCGCAAAAAAAAGCGGATTGCTGAGCATTTCAGCAGTCCGCTTTTTGTGATAAAAGAACATGTTTATTCGTATCGCAAAGCATCAATCGGGTTCAAGTTGGCAGCCTTTACAGAGGGAATCCAACCGAACAGAATGCCAACCACCATAGAGAATAAAACGGCAATGATGGCAGCAGCCGGACTGATGGAAACGGGAACTTCCGCCAGTTTCGCAATGATACGAGACAAGCCAATCCCAGCGATTACCCCTAACAGACCGCCGACACTGGTCAAAACAGCTGCTTCCGTCAGGAACTGAAACAGAATATTGCGTTTCTTTGCTCCGAGTGCCTTTTTCAAACCGATTTCACGGGTACGTTCTGTGACAGATACCAGCATGATATTCATAACGCCAATTCCACCAACCAGCAGGGAAATACCGGCGATGTAAATCAACATTGTGTTGGTCGAGCTGCTGAGTTCCTGTAGAGATTTTGCCTGTTCCAAAAGGTCTTTGCTCTTATATTGAATGGTTTCGCCCGTTCCGGAAACGGAAATTCTGCCGTTTAGAATATCCGCTGCCTGTTTCCCGACCGTTGTCATCGCATCGGTTTCGGTTGCTTTCAACAGGCAGTTTTGCGGTTCATCGTATTGAAATGCCGTCGGCCATGCACCATCCGGCAAAAAGACTTTTCCGACCGTGCTATTTGCATATAGATGATAATCATCAATGGACTGAATGACCGGTTCAAAGGTGCTGCTCTGGACAACCGTTCCAATGACTTTGAACGGCATGCCGTTGATGTCAATGACAGAACCGATGGGATTCGCACCAGCGAATAGACTTTGTGCAGCATCTTCGTCTAAGATGGCAACATTGTTGCCATTGGTATAATCGGCATCCCGAAAGCCCTTGCCGGATTGCACATGATAGCCGGCAGTCTGAAAATAATCCGCATCAATGCCCCAGACAGAACCGCCCTCCAGCTTGGTATTCTGGTAGAAAATAGAATCACAGTAGCTTCTTGTCCGATACAGAGAAACGGCAGAAACGTCCTCAATGGCGGATAACTGTGCTTTTACTTGGCTGGAAATCACCGGAACACCGGACGGAAGTCCTTGATACTGCAAATCCAGCTCATATTCTCCCTGATAGAGGGAAACGGTAACGGTACGATTTCCAGCACCGACCAAATTGCTTTTGATTTGTTCGTTTGTTCCCCGAATGGTGGAAACGATTGCAATGATGGCTGCAATTCCGATGATAATGCCCAGCATCGTCAAAATAGAACGGATTTTATGGGCAAAAATGCCCTGAATGGATAATCGAATATTTTCCAGCATGATTTGCCCTCCTTACCACTGTACTTCGTCGGTGTCTTTGGTGCGAACGCCCTCTTTGACATCTTTTCCGTACGGGAAACAAAGACGGTCAGTTTCGGAAACACCGCTCTTGATTTCGATTTCAGAACCGTATCGAATTTTTCCGGTTTGAATCCACTGTTTTTCTAGTCGGTTCTGGTCGTTCGCTTTCATGACATAATACTGCCCGTTTTCCTTGCGGACATATTGCAGCGGTAAATAGAAGGTACTGGTGTCAGCTGCCTCTTGCAGCGAGAGCGAGAGCCAACTGCCCACAGCAATATCATGTTGTTCACTGGTTTCTGCTTCAAACGTGTAAACGCTGCTGCTGGGGTTTTCATCATAGGGAGCACTGCCATCCGTTTCCGGAATATCGTCCACGCCAGTCACAGTCATGGTGAAACTGTCGCCCGTATCATAGGACATCGCTTGAATTTCCGTGCCAATTTGCAGTTGATTCAGATTCCATTCGCTAATCGTGCCCTTTACCTGTAAACCACCAGAGCCTTGAATGACCAAGTACGGTTTGGTTTCTGCTTCTTTTTCGGTGAGGTCGCTGTGAATCTCTGTGACAACGCCATCAATCAGACTGCGTTCCATGCCGTCATCCTGTTTTTTCTGAGCCACTTCATAATCCAAATCGGCAGATTTTTTGGTAAATTCCAGCGTTTTAATTTTAGACTGCTGCTTTTGAATCATGTTGGAAAGTTCCTGAGCAGAGTACATATAATCTTCAGATTCGCCGCCTGAATCGCTGTCATCCCAGAAATCATCGTCAAAGTCAAAATCTTCATCGCCCCAGTCTTCCGCAGAGCTGCTGCCGCCCGTTCCCTGCATCTGAAAAATGCCGAACGAAACCTGCTTGAAGTCAACGGATACCATGCCATCCTCTGCAACAGAAATACCTTGATTCACTGCCCAGTCTGTCAGGGTTTCCGGCAGGGCAGACCCTTGAACCAGCCAGCGGTATCCATCCCCTGGGACGATAAAACGAGCATAGCTGCTGCTCTGCTGCAATTCAAGAAGCAAATCTGCTCCTACAATCGTATCGGATTCACAATAAAAATCATAGGGCTTTTCCATAGAGCCATCCCCCTGCGAGGCATCCTTCATAATGCTGTGCAGGTGACCGTCATCCGGCTGTGTTGGCTCTTCAGTCGGAGCTTCTGTGACATCTGTTGATTCTGTTGTGGATTCTTCTCCAGTTGGTTCGGTTTCATCGGTTGTCGTAGGTTCTGTCGTTGGAAAGACCGGTGCAACAACTTCTCCAGCAGTCGGGTCTTCTTCCAAATCCGGTTCTTCCGGTTCATCATAATCATCTATCATGTCATATACTTGGTCTTCTGCCGGGTGCAGGGATTGCAGGCGTTCCAATTCTTTTCTTGCCTGCCGCAAGTCGTCTTCTGCCGCATCGACAGCATTCTTTTTTTCCTGTACTGCCAGTTTTAGAGCCGTCGTATCATAGGCAATCAGCGGTGTTCCGACTGTTACCTTGTCGCCCTTTTTCACAAGAACCGACTGCACAACTTGATTTTTCTCCAGCATGACATTTTGTTTGCTGCCCGTGATGACCGTTCCATCAATGGTTTTTTCGCTGCCATAATCATAGCCCATCATGTTGACAACCGGGGTAACATTGACCACCCGTTTTTCATTCTTGGACTTTTTATAGTAGGCAGCACCGCCAACACTGCCGCCGCCAACCAGCAGCACACAAACAATGCTGATTGCAAGTATTTTTTTCCGTTTCATCCGACCTGCTCCTCTCCCAGTCTGCCATCTCGAATGGTGAGAATGCGTTCTGCGTGCTGTGCAATTTCCAATTCATGCGTAATCATCACAATGGTAACGCCGGTTTTATGCAGCTCGTGGAACAGCTCCATAACCTGTTCGCCGGAAGCGGTGTCTAAAGCCCCTGTTGGTTCATCGGCAAGCAGTAATTTTGGATGGTTAATCATTGCCCGTGCAATGGCAACACGCTGTTTTTGTCCACCAGATAGCTGTGTGGGCAGGAAAGAAACACGGTCTGCCAGACCAACCTTTTCCAGTGCTTCTCTTGCCCGTTCTCGTCGAACTTTTGGTTTTACGCCTGCATAGAGCAAGGGTAGAGCAGCGTTTTCCAGAGCAGATTGCCGAGGGAGCAGGTTAAAGTTCTGAAAGACAAATCCGATTTTTTCGTTGCGGATTTGCGAGAGCATATTTTCAGAACAACAGCTGACTTCTGTTCCATCGAAGAAATATGAGCCGCTGGTTGGTGTATCCAGCAGACCAATCAGGTTCATGAGGGTGGATTTTCCAGAACCGGAAGGTCCCATAATCGCAACAAATTCTCCGTGGGCAACATGAAAGGTAATGTCATGCAGCACAGGAACGATATTTTTGCCTTGCTGGTAGGCTTTTTCGATGTGTTCCAGTTTTAACATATCGGCATCACCTGCCTGACGCTGCATCTTCCGCAGCTGCTTCTTCGGTTTCTTCTATCATTGGTTCTTCCTGGTCATACATCGGCTCTTCGATTGGTTCTTCGTCTGAGAAATTGCCATCTGTTTCGCCATCGCTGAGATTGTTGGCGTTGGTGGTGGTTTTCATGCCCTCCTTGTAATCGTCTGCCGGATAGGCAATCAAATCCGTTTCCGAGAGTCCGCTTTTCAGTTCGACAATGCCATAATCGTCATCGGTATCGCCGAGCGTTACCGATTTCTTTTCCAGTTCGTGTTTGCTGTTGGATACCCAGACATAGCTGTTATCGCCATCCTGTACGAGGTAATCCTGATAGAGCCAGATACCAGTATGTCCGCTATTCTGTCCGACATCCGGTTCAATGAGAACGTGTTGTCCGAGCAGAAGCCCGTCTGCCTTGTCCAGCTTGATATAGAATGCATATTTCGAGGCGGTATTGTCTGACGAACTGCTGTCATACATCATATTATTGTTTGAATTTTGTTCTGCTTCTGTCCCAATTTCTGTGACGGTTCCCGTCCAGTACTGTTCTGGGTCGATTCGGGAACGAATCACCATCTTTTCCCCTGTTGACACCATGCCGAGCTGCTGTTCGCTAAGCGTTCCCTTGATGCGATAGTTTCCGCTTGCAGTAATGGTCATAATGACATCTGTTCCATCTGCCTGCATGGCTTCTGGTGTCTTGACGGTTTTCACAATGCCGTCCATTTCAGCAGTTACCTTTGCATTGTCGATGGCATTTTGCTGCTTTTGCAGGGCAATATTTTTCACCTTGATGTCATATTGTGCCTTGTCGATGTCGGTTTGCAGGGATTGAATTTGAGTGGTATAAGAAAGCTGCTGGTCAGCATCGGCATTTGCCTTTTCCGATTCCAGCTGTTGAATCTGCTCCTGATAGGAGGCAATTTGATTGTTCAGCTGTTCCACTTCAATTTGTCCCTGCTCCAGATCCAATTGCATTGAGGCAACATCATACAGGAACAGCGGCGTTCCTTTTTTTACAGTGTCGCCCTCTTTGACATAGGTTTCCGCAATGGTTTTCGAGGTGTCCGCTTTAATTTCTTTGGTTTCTTGTGCTTCTGTGACACCGCTGTAACACAGGGTGGTCAAGTCTGGGTTGGCAGCGTTCAACTCTGCAACCGTGCTGACATAGACCGCTGCGGCAGATTCTGTTTCTGCTGTTTTGCGGTGATGCAGCCAGATTCCGCCGCCAGCAGCGGCAAGCACAACAACGGCAGCAACCAACGCAATGATTTTTTTCGATGTTTGCATGTTCCAATTCCTCTCTGTTTCTATTTTTTGGGTGTTGTATGGGAAGTACCACACCCAAAGTATAGCATAGCGGATTTTTGTTGTCAACCCCTTTTTGAAAAATGAAAATCAAACGGGAAATTTTCCGGTTCTATTGCATTTTTTCCGGAAAACTGTTATAATAAATACCAGAAAAATACGCAGTCTGCGATTTTTACAGGCTGCTGCAAAAACAGGAGGCAATTTATGCAGACAAATCCACAAGAATATGTGCAGCAAATGAACCGCATCATTGCAGAAGTCAAAAAGGCAGTGGTCGGAAAAGATGTTTTGATTGCAAAGATTCTGCTTGCCGTACTGGCAAACGGAAACGTATTGATGGAGGACATGCCGGGGGTTGGAAAGACGACCATGGCACTGGCATTTTCCAGAGCCCTTTCGCTCTCCTATAAGCGAATGCAGTTCACACCGGATGTATTGCCGTCTGATTTGACAGGCTTTTCGATTTATCAGAAGAGCACAGAAAAATTTGTCTTTCAGCCGGGGGCATTGTTCTGTCAGCTGTTCTTAGCGGATGAAATCAACCGAACTTCCAGCAAAACGCAATCCGCTCTGCTTGAAGCGATGGAGGAACATTCCGTCACCATTGATGGACGTACTTATCAGCTGCCGCAGCCGCATTTAGTCATTGCAACGCAAAATCCGATTGGTTCTGTCGGGACGCAGATGCTGCCGGAATCGCAGATGGATCGCTTCATGTTCCGGTTAGAGATGGGGTATCCAAACTTAGAAGATGAGATGCAGATTCTGCGAACCCGTCATGACGGAAATCCATTGGAAACTGTGCAGCCAGTTGTAGATAGTAATACCTTGCTGCAAATGCAGCAGGCTGTCCGCTCGGTTTATGTAGACGATAAGATTTATTATTATATCGCCAGTCTGGTGCAGGCAACTCGTAATCATCCGGATGTGCTGTTAGGGGTCAGCCCAAGAGGCACATTGGCTCTGACGGATGCTGCCAAGGGTATGGCATTTATGCGAGGGCGGAATTATGTTGTGCCGGAGGATGTCACAGCGATTTTTGAAGATGGCTGCAATCACCGGATTCTGTTGAAAAATCACACCAACCACACGCAGGCTGTCCGGCAGCTGATTCAGGAATTGATTCAAACCGTACCCGTTCCAAAACCCACCGCTGCACAAAGGCGGTGATGCCGATGTGGTATACAAAGCTCATTTATTTGGTGCTGCTCATCATCGGACTGTTTTTTTCCGTGCTGTATGAGGGCATTTTCTCAATGCTGCTGTTAGGTGTTTTGATTTTATTGCCGCTCACGCAGCTGTGGCTGGTGCATCATGTCCGAAGACGGCTTTCCATCTCGCTTTCTCTGGCACAGACAGAGATGGGACGGGGAATACCGCAGAAATTATACTGCACCATGCAAAATAAAAGTCATTTTCCCTTGAACTATTGTCATGTGACACTGGATTTACAGCAGGTTGCAACGAAAGAAACCGAGCAGTTAGAATTGCAGCTGCCCTTGCAGGGGAATTTTGCTGCAACCGTTTCTTTTCAGTTTGCAGCGATGCACTGCGGAAAACTGAAAATCTCTGTAAAAAAATGTCGCATTGCAGACTATTTTCACCTGTTCAGCTGTTCTGTGCGAAAATGCACGGCAGCGGAGGGGATTGTTGTTCCCTCGGAGCAGGCAGGAAGTTTGAGCATGCCCAATTTGCAGCGGTCAGAGATGGAGGACAGTGTCAACTACGACCCGAACCGCCCCGGAGATGACAATACAGAGCTGTTCGGGATTCGGGAATTTCGAGATACCGACAATCCGAAACGGATTCACTGGAAACGCAGCAGCCGGGAAGAAACGCTGTTCGTCAAGGAATACAGCCGACCGCTGGAGAAACAATGTGCCATCTGGATTGACCGGACACAAACCAAAGCCATGCAAATCACAGGTGCAAAAGTGGATGCCCAGATGGAGGCAGCCCATGCCCTTGCCTGTATTTTGATGCGGCAGCAAGTGCCTGTGGTCTTGTTCTGGAATACCGGGCAGGGAACACAGCACCAAACCATAGAAACACCGGAGCAGCTGCAACGGTGCATGGTACAAGTTTTAGAGTCGCCTATTCCGACAGAATCCACGGGATTTCAGCCAGTTTCTGAGCCTGCAACCTATGCAGAATTATTCTGTATCACCCATGCAGCGGAACTGGATACGAATGCATACCGCCGGACAGCGGAACAAATCCTTGTTCTGTCTACCGATGAAACGGTTTTGCAGCAGGCAGCGGTCTTTCCCATTTCCATGGAAACGCTGTTGGAAACATTGGCTGCTGTTTGCAATCCCGGAACGGAAAGGAGTGTGTAACGCATGACACAGACTGAAGAACATCTGACCGGCGATGGCATTCAGGTACAGGATGATATTTCCATTACGATTCGTCCAGCAGCGGCTTGGATGCGAAATTTGGCAGCGGTTTTTCTGGCAGCCTGTGGCTTTATTGGAACAATTGCCGCTTCTCTGTCGATGTTTTCGCCGATTTACAACCGAACGAAACTGATTCTCATAGCCGCTGCGATTTTCATCTTATATAGTGTACTCAGTATTTTGCCGAAAAAGCTGCGATGGCTGACCCCTGTCAGTCTTGCGGTTGGAACACTTGGGTTCTTCTGGAAGCGGAACGTGCTCATCGTTGGCTTTCAATTCTTCTATAACCACTTTTACCAACAGATTTATGACACAAAAGTACTCTATTACCAGATGGATACCACATTGGAGGAATCCACCTGTACCACGTTCTTTTTAATCTGCTGCATCGTCTTTTTAGCAGCTGCAATCTGTTGGTTCACGATTCACCGACCGTTTTTCCCGATTGGGTTCATTGTGACGTTTTTCCCCATCGAATTGGGATTATATAACGGTTTGGAACTCTCTCTGCCTGCAATGGCGTTGGTATTGCTCTACTGGGCATCCCTGCTTGCCATGCAGCTGACGTCGTTCCGCTATGCACAGGAACAGCGAGAGATTGGCTTTTTCCGCAAGGGAAACCGTTTCACAGCTGCCTACACCATGCGGACAACGATGGCAGAACGCTGCGGAATGATTGTTGCCGGATTGATGGCACTGGTATTCCTGCTTTCGTGGGGCTTTTTCACATTCAGCGGTGTTACAGAACGAACATCCGTCCAACAAAAGCGAAAGGAAATCAAAAATTCCCTGCAAACATTTGATGTAGAGGATTTGCAGGACAGTCTTTCCAATGTAGGGGCTGCCCTAGGGCTGACCAACGCCATGCGGGTACAGAAGTTGGGGCGGAAACGGGCGATTGACATTCAGAACGAGCCGCAGTTGCAGTTGACGTTAGACCAGCTTCCGGATTCTGCCATGTACTTGAAATCCTTTACCGGTACGACTTATGACGACAATGCGTGGACGGCATTGAAACAATCGGATTGGGATGACCAGACCGATTTAGTGACCTTATCCGAAACCTTTCTCTGCTATCCGCAGCTGTATCCGTATTGGTTTCAGAATTATCAGGATGCCACGGCAATGACCAATGTTGACATCTCTGCACTAAAATGGGAACGCCGTTGCTATGTGCCGTATGCTTCTTATCAGGAGCAGGCAAAGTATGAAGAAGATTTTGTAACGAAACTGGGCAGCAAAAAGAACTATTCGTTCACGGTTTCATTGCACCAAAACTTTTCTGATTTGCTGCAAAACAGCGGTGTTCAGGATATGTACCTACAGCGAGAGATTTTCAACGCAACGGACAGCAATACACAGAAGTTTTTATCGACCCTTTCCCTGCCGGATTCTACGGATGCCATCCCGGTTACAACGTATTTTCAGGCGTTGAAAGAGGATGGAACATATGACCAGCACGCCATTCAATCCATGCTGGCAGAACAATATTTATACCGTCCGTTTGTCTATGAGCAGTACACGCAGAAAACAGAAACGGATGCCTTGCAGGCGGTTTATAATGCGTTGCCGGCAACGCTTCAGCAGACCAACTTGAATCCGGATTTTTCCACAGAAGATTTGCGGAATGGTGCAGGGGAGAACCTCTCCGACCAGCTGGCTGTACTGGAATCCATCCGGCAGTTCTTGGCGGATAATGCGACTTACTCCACTTCTCCGGGCAAGACACCGGGATCGAGAGATTTTGTCAACTATTTCTTGATGGAAAATCACGAGGGCTATTGTGTGCATTTTGCCACGGCTGGCGTTCTGCTGGCACGGTATGCCGGCATTCCGGCACGGTATTGCGAAGGTTATGTTGCAACGCCGTCCGACTTTGAAAAAGCCAAGCAGAAAAAAGATGGTTCTTACACGGTCACGCTGACGGATGCCCGTGCCCATGCATGGTGTGAATTTTACGTCACCGGATACGGCTGGATTCCATTTGAATTTACGCCGGGCTACTACGGCGGAGCAGCAGAACCGGAAGAAGGCACTGCGGAAGCTACAACAACGACCACCACAACGGCAGCAGTTCGCACAGAAATTGCAACCACCGAACAGACAACCGAGCAGACCATTGGCATTGCAACACAAACCACGGCTGTTGTCACTTCAACGCCGTCACAACTGGGCACAAATTCCCACACCGATTCTGGAAATCATTCCTCGATTGGCAGAACCATCCTGCGGATTTTGTTGGTGCTGGTGCTGCTTGCAGCTGTGATTGCTGCACCGTTCCTGTTACGGATGTGGGCATTGCAGAAACGAACCGAACAGTTCCATGCAGCAGACCGCAAAAAAGCAATTCTTTGGATGTATGCATATTGGGAGCGGTTGTTGGGAACGGTTTCCATTCGAGCCGGAAATGAATCGGTTCTGGCATTTTCAAAGACCGCTGCACAGAAATTACAGGAACAGCAGTTGCCGAGTGACAACACTGCACCATTCTGTGAATTGGTTTCTGCCGTGAACTTTGGCGGAGCAACACCATCCGCAGAAGTGTGTGCAGCAGCAGAGCAAGCGTTGCAGCAGCTTGCAGAGGCGATTTATCAGGCAAAATCGCCGTTGCAGAAACTGTACTTCAAATATATCCAACATCTTATTTAAAAACGAAAGGGGTCTTTTCCATGGCAGCAACAAAAACAAAGAAGAAAACCGACAACAAAAAAATGATGCAGGCACTGCAATTCATCATGCCGCTTCTATTGATTGGCTTGGGGGTTCTGCTGATTCGCCGACGGGATGCCTTGAATCAAGTCTTTATGGCAATCGGAATTGTCATCGCCCTGATTGGCTTGATTTACACGGTTGTTTACTATGCGACCAAACAGTACGAGAAAAAGCCGCCTTACCTTGCCTCTGGCATTGGGCTGCTGATCATCGGCGGCATCATTATCATTATTCCGTTTTTGGCAGATACGTTCATCCCGTTTTGCATTGGTCTGTTCATCTTAATCAGCGGTATTACGGGTTTGATGGATGCATTCCAGCTGAAAAAGTTTAGTTCCGATTGGCAAATTCCATTGGCATTTTCCGTTCTGATTACCTTGATGGGGGTTGCAGTTTTGATTTGTACCTTCTATCTGTCTGGTGTCGTTTGGATTATCATTGGCATTATGTTGATTGTCAGTGGTCTGATGCGATTCATTAACGCCATCATCTCGGTAAACGCAAGAAAGAAACAAATTCCGGATGATGTAATTGAAGGGGAAGCAACCGAAGTATAACATTGTTTTTCAAGGAGAAATGGTCAACCAAGGAGATTCCAACACGGGAAAGAATTGGTTGACTTTCTTTTTTTGCTATGCTATAATGGACGAAATTGGGCGATTTTGATTTCCGGGGACGAAAGGATTGACAACATGCAACGAATCCGACAAAAGAAACATGGTTCGATTCGAGATTTTTATGCAGCAGCGATTTTAACAGGCTGCCTGACGATATTTTTATGCCTGCTCTGGGTGATTCATCCAGATTTGATTTTTGGTTCTACGATGGACTGGAACAACCAGCACATCATTTTTCCGGATTATTTCCGGTCACGGTTTTACCAGACGGGACAACTCTTTCCAAACTTTGCTTCTGCCATTGGAGCAGGGCAGAACATCTATGAATTTACCTATTACGGATTATTCAATCCGATTTTTTTGCTTTCTTACCTATTGCCGTTTGTGCCGATGATGGACTATATTCAATGCAGTAGTATCTTGTTGATTTGGGGAAGCGGCATGCTGTGCTATTGGTTTTGCCGACAGCATTTTTCTGAACGGATTGCCTTTGTCTGTGGGTTTCTGTATTTGTTTTCCGCTCCGCTGATTTATCATGGCCATCGGCATTTGATGTTCATGAATTATCTGCCGTTTTTATTCTGGGCATTGTTTGCCGTTCGGCGGTGTCAGCAGCATCAGCGTGTTTCGGTTTCGCTGATTCTGGCGAGTATCTGTATCTTAGGGTGCAGCTTCTTTTTTGCAGTTGGCAGTTTCCTGACGATTTTTTTGTATGCATGGTTTCTCTATTTGCAGGAATCCGGCTTGAAGAAATCCTTTTTGCTGCGGATTCTGGTGCACTTGTTTTTTGCAGGAATGCTCTGTATGTGCTTTTTGCTCCCGACTGCCCTCGCCCTCTTGCAGGGACGTTCCGAAACGCACTTGGATAAAAAATTCTGGTTAGAAGTATTTGTGCCAACGGTGCAGCTTTCTTATTTTTTCTATCAGCCCTATGGCGTTGGCTTGACGATTACGGGACTGTTTGCCCTGCTGGTCGGATGCTGGACGAAAAAGAAAGCCGTTCGCTTTTTGTCAGTGACATTGCTATTATTGTTGTGTCTGCCGATGTTGCTGTATCTGATTAATGGCTTCCAGTATCTGGATGGGAAAGCCTATATTCCGCTGCTGCCGCTGGCGATTCTGGTATATGGCTTTTTCTTCCAGTCCCTGCAAACGAAACAGATTCCTTGGAACACCATTTTGCCTTTGTTTGTGCTGCTGTTGGCATCTGGATTTTTCTTTGCTTGGAACATGCTGCACGGGTCGAAACGTTGGATTTTCTTGGGGCTGACGATTGTAGAAACGATTCTGTTTTTGTGTCTATTGCAACCTTGGCGGACGCCAAAAATGCCGAACAACTGGAAACGCATTTTATGGATGGCATGCAGTATGCAGCTGGTTTATAGCTTCCTGCTGAATGTGACAGACCATACGCTATTGAAACAGGAATGTTTGCAGCAGTATCAAAATGCAGACATCGACACCCTTTGGAAACAGACAACAGAACAGGATGACAGTTGGTATCGGGTCTATAATGCCACGCAGCCCTATGCAACCGCAAACCAGACCCAGCAGGGAACGTGTTTTCTCTCTACAGTCTACGCTTCTGTGCAGAATAAAACCTATTCCAATTTCTATTATCATCAGCTGTTCAATGAAACCAGTATCCGCAACAATGCGGCAGTAGATGCAGTGAAAAATTTGGCGTATCATATTTGGATGGGGGACAAGTATCGACTGGATTTCAAGGGCAAAGAATTATTCGGCTATGAGCCAAAATACACGAGTGGGGATTACTGTATCTATGAAAATCAGTATGCCTTGCCGATTGGCTATGCAACAGACCATTGGATTTCCATGGATACGTTCCAGCAGCACAATGAAGCAGAACAGGTTTTGGATTTGCTGTCAGGAATCGTTCTGCCGGAGCAGGTTGCTGATACGGAAATGGAACAGCCGAAATCTCTGCAAACCATATCCGAACAGGAGATAGAATCGGTTTTGCAAACGATAGAACAGGAATTCCCAGTGACTCGAAACGGAGAGACACTGTTGATTTCGACAGAACAGCCGATGACAAAGACCATTTCGCTGCCGAAATCCTGTGCCGGAAAGCTGTTGCTGCTCTCCATGGAAGTGGATAATACGGTAGTAGCAGATTCGGATGATGTTTTCATTATGATAAATGGCATCAAAAACAAGTTGACTGCACCAAGCTGGAAGTATCACAATCAGAACTATCATTTTACTTATCTGCTCTCAGATGTAACAGATACACTGGAATTGTCGCTTTCCGCCGGAACGTATCAGGTTTCCAACATTCACGGCTACACGCTGCCGGAAACCGTATTGGAGCAGGCAGTACAGCAGGTCACACCGCTGGAAACAACGGCGGAGCAGGTGCGAGGGGATACGATTTCCGGAACGATTACCACAGAGAAAGACGGCTGGTTTGTGCTTTCCGTGCCGTATGATACCGGATTTACCGTGACAGTAGACGGAACGGAAACGGCATATGAAAAAGTCAACCTCTCCTTTTTGGGGATTCCGCTGTCTGCCGGAACACATAAAATCGTCTGGACGTATCACGCCCCCGGTGCAGCGACTGGGAAAAAAATCACACTGATTACCGCCGGAATCCTCCTGCTTTGGGTGGGGCTTTCCTACGGCATTCAGCGAAAACAATCAGAGAGAAGGACTTTATCATGAGTATTTACACAGAAAAAGCAGTTGCCCTGTTTCGGGAGGGTTATAACTGTGCCCAAGCCGTAACGGGTGCGTTTGCGGAACAGTTTGGAATGTCACAGGAAGATGCCTTGCGATTTTCCGAGGGCATGGGTGCTGGAATGGGACGGCTGCGGTTGACCTGCGGAGCGGTTTCCGCAATGGCACTGCTGGCAGGGTTAAAGCTGAGCAACGGAAAACCGAATGACTTAACAACACGAAAAGAAGTTTATGCCGTTGTACAGGAAATGACCAAGGCATTTCAGGAGAAAAACGGCAGTATCATCTGTGCGGAACTGCTCGGGGCAGCCAGACCAAAACACGAAACCGCCCAACCCGAAGCACGAACAGCAGCCTATTATCAAAAGCGTCCTTGTGTGGGATGTGTAGAAGATTGTGCAGAGATTGTAGAACAGTATCTCTGCGGAACAGGAGAGGAGTAATCAAGATGTATCGAACCTATCGAAAAGAAGCAGAAGCATTGGTGCAGCAAATGACCGTTGCAGAGCAGGCAAGTCAGCTGCGATATGATGCACCGGCAATTCCACGGCTGGGGATTCCTGCTTACAACTGGTGGAACGAGGGCTTGCACGGACTGGCAAGAGCCGGAACGGCGACGATGTTTCCGCAGGCAATCGGCATGGCGGCAACCTTTTCGCCCGAACTGGTACAGGAGATGGGCGAGGTGACAGCGACCGAAGCACGGGCGATGTATCACGCTTGTTCCGAGCAGGGCGACCGAGATATTTATAAGGGGTTGACGCTCTGGACACCAAATGTGAACTTGTTCCGTGACCCTCGTTGGGGCAGAGGACAGGAAACTTATGGAGAAGACCCGTATTTGATTGCAACGCTGGGAACAGCAATGGTGCACGGTATGCAGCAGGACGGGGACTATTTAAAGGTAGCAGCCTGTGCAAAGCATTTTGCTGTTCACAGTGGGCCAGAAGCGGTTCGGCATACCTTTGATGCGGAAGTTTCTGCAAAGGATTTAGAAGAAACCTATCTGCCTGCCTTTCAAGCGTTGGTCGAAGATGCAGAGGTGGAAAGCGTGATGGGGGCATATAATCGGGTAAATGGCGACCCAGCTTGTGCCAGCCCGATGCTGATGCAGAAGCTGAAAGACTGGCAGTTTGACGGCTATTTTGTTTCGGATTGCTGGGCGATTCGGGATTTCCACACCACGCATAAAATCACAGAAACGGCGACTGATTCCATTGCACTGGCACTGAAAGCCGGCTGCCATTTGAACTGTGGCTGTACCTATGTGCAGATTCTGTTAGCGTTGGAAGAGGGAAAGATTACCGAGGACGATATTTTCCAAGCCTGTGTACGGGTGATGCAGACCCGTTTCCGGCTGGGCATGTTTGCAGAACAAGAACCCTATGCCGATTTGCCGATTACGGTTTTGGCTTGTCCGGAACACAAGGCGAAATCGCTAGCAGCTGCAGAACGCTCCATGGTATTGCTGCGGAATGAGCAGCAGATTTTACCGTTGCAGGCAGAACAGCTGCAAACCATTGCCGTAATCGGGGCAAATGCGGACAGCCGTGCAGCAATGGTAGGGAACTACAACGGAACGCCAGACCGTGCAATTACGTTCCTAGAGGGCATTCAGCGTGCCTTTTCTGGTCGGGTGCTCTATGCGGAGGGCTGCCATTTGTTCAAAGACCGTTGTTCCGAATTGGCACAGCCGGGCGACCGCTATGCAGAAGCCGTTGCGGTTGCAAAGGCAGCGGATGTTGTCATTCTCTGTTTGGGCTTGGATGCTACGCTGGAGGGTGAAGAAGGCGATACTGGAAACGAGTTTGCTTCGGGAGATAAGGCAGATTTACGGCTACCAGAACCGCAGCGTGTATTGCTCCAGAAAATCAAGGCAACTGGAACGCCGATTGTTCTAGTAACTGCAACCGGCAGTGCAATTTGTCCGGAACTCGAAACAGAAGCATGGATACAAGCATGGTATCCGGGTTCGGAGGGCGGAACGGCATTGGCAAACTTGCTGTTCGGCAAGTGTTCGCCGTCTGGAAAGCTGCCTGTAACATTCTATGCGGATGCAGAGAAACTGCCAGCATTCACAGACTATTCCATGCAGCATCGAACCTATCGCTATACGCAGGAAAATATTCTGTATCCGTTTGGCTATGGGCTGACCTATGGAACGGTTGTCTGCACAGATTTGCACTATGAAAATGGCATTGCGGTTGTAACAGCGGAAAATCAGGGCAGTTTCGACACAGAAGAGGTGATTCAGCTCTATATCAAGAGCAATGCAGACTGTGCCGTGCCCTATCACAGCTTGTGCGGATTCCAACGGGTATTCTTGCCGGCAGGAGCAAAGAAAACCATTTCCATTCCGCTTGCAAAGAATGCCTTTACCAGCGTTGATGAGCAGGGAACTCGTGGCGTATATGGAACAACCTTCACGCTCTATGCTGGGATTTCGCAGCCGGATGAAAAGAGTCAGCAGCTGACGGGAACAGCCCCAGCAATGCAGGTCATTTCTGTTTCGGAACTGCATGCATAAAGTTCCAGAAATGCATTGCAAAGATTGACAACAAATAAAAAAGGTGCTATAATAGCAAGCAGTAAAGTTGAACAAGGGGGAGATTTTTTATGAAACGTTTTCAACGAATATTATTAACCGCTGGTCTGCTGGTGAGTCTGTCAGGCTGTGATGCCATTTCTGACCCAAGTTCGGATATTCCGGAACAAATTGCCGTTGCAGACAGTACAACCGAATCATCCGACGCAGAAACCGCAGAAGCGGTAACAAAATCCGAGTCATCGCTCGCAGGAACAGAATCTGCAAGCGAATCCACCAGCACGGAAACCACATTGCTTTCCGAAACAGTTTCCACAACAGAAACCACGACCACCATTGCAAATGCAGATGCATTGGTTGGAGATACCGGTCTGACCACTTCAGAATGGTTGGAAAAGGCACAGGAACTGTATGAAACCGCTGCAAAGACCATGTTCCAATATTGCTGCACTTCGCAGATGTTCCAGTACGATTTCTCGGACAGCAACCAGCCAAACTATTATCATATTGCCGATTATGATACCATTGCAGATGCAACAGAGCCGTATTATGAAGTCTTTTCCAGAAAGAGCCACAGCGGAGATTTTGATTCGTTGCTGCTGGAAGCGGACGGAAAGCTGTATGGACTGGCGGGTGACCGTGGTTCAGACATTACGTATCAGGGAGCAACGGTTACTGCCTTGGAAAGTGCAACAGAGGATACCTTGACTTTTACCGTTGCCTTGACTTATACGGGAACGGATGGGGAAGACACCACCACAAAGAATGACAGCTTCTCTCTGTACTTGGAAGATGACGTTTGGAAGGTAGATACTTTTACATTGCCGTATTAAGGAAGAAACAAATCTGGAGATGTAGCGGATGGATCAAAAGAATGTCATCACGGATGAAAGTGCAATTGTTGATCATACAATGATCGCACCGGCTGGAAAAACTGAATCTGACCCTGAATGCAGAAGCGACAGCTCTTTTTGTGCTTGATTCGTTTGAAACGCTGTATCAGAATCTTCCGCAAGATATGGATGCCTATTATTCCAAAGAGGAGCAGGCAAACTATGGTGTGGTCGGCATCAAAATTGCGTTATCACCAAGTGGAAAAAACATTGATTTATCACGAAAACAGCCCTCGGGAAACCGAGGACTGTTTGTTTTTCATGTTAAGCAATCATTCATTTCCGGATAAGAGCCGGCTTCAAATGTGCCTTCCAGAATTTTCTGTGGTTCATAGTAATGCAATTGATTGATGTTGTTGTCATATTGTTTCAAAAACAATGGGAACAGGGCTTCCGTATCCCAATAGAAACTCCAGCAGGTATCTGTTTTGATTTGACCGTAACTTTCAAGATAGGTACAAGATTTTCCCGCAAACGCAGCATTTGCAAGTGATTCATCTTGTAAGAAAACATAATCCTGAGGGGCATAGATCACGACCGTTTCTGTTTGTTTGGTGGTAGGGCAATCCCATTCCACATATACAAGGATTTCATTATTTGCCAGCTCTTGCTTCTTCAGTGGTACTTTTTCAAGATAAACACGGTAATTGTGAGATTCCTCTGTCGGATCAACCACTTGATATTCTTTTTTTTCATTATGGGCATTGGAATCGAACCAATAGACAATGGCATGGCTGAGGGCGAATTGAAAGTCTTCCATCGTAGAAAGTTTGCCCTTTTCATATATGTTGGCAAGAACTTTAGAAGATTCATCGATTGACAAATTTTTTGGAACATCCAGAGAATATTGTTTGAGAACATCCTGATCAAAGCTGTTGTACAGAATCACAGGTTCATAGTAATTCCGTGTTTCCCGTCCGCCGACATCATTTTCCAGCAGGGAAATGACAGAATGAGAATCATAAAATTGATCGCATAAAAACCGTTCCTGCTTAATGTCAATATCATAACTGATTGCCGGATCTTTCAAAGAAAGAAAATTGGAATGATCCGCTGCTAGCAATTTATCTGTGATCGTGCCGTCTTGTTTGGTATAGACGACTCTTGTGATCAACTGGTCGTTGTCATAACCAGGTACCGTAATTGGAACACGCACGGTATACAGACAGATTTCGTTGCTGTTTTCCGTATATTTGCTTTTGACCAGTTCAATCAGTTGATCGATACTGGATACTTTTTCGTATGTTTCTTGTGTTTGGGCTTGAGAAGATTCTTGTTCTGCTGGCTTGGAAGTGCTGCAGCCAGTCATTCCAAGCAACAAAGATGAAAGCATTCCCGCAAAGATCAATTTTTTTAGATTCATATTCAAACTCCTTTTTCTAATTCATGATATATAGGATACCATATTTTTCTTAAAATGTCAATCTACTTCTAATTTTTCAAAATTTTCCGGAGCTTTGAGAGCGGTCTCTTTTGTGTCTAAATTGTAAAATTGTGTTTCTCTATTGACAGACTGTCTGATTTTTGCTATAATAGAATAGATGTCATTGGGGTATAGCCAAGTGGTAAGGCAACGGACTTTGACTCCGTCATTCCGCTGGTTCGAATCCAGCTACTCCAACCAAATCTCAACGGAACGATTGATACAAAAGTCGTTCCGTTTTTTTATACCCATAAAATGCTGAAAATACGTACTTTTTGCTATGAAAAGAAGCATCTGAAAAATGGATTTCCGTTTCTTTGGAGAGCAGAAAATAAGCAAAGAAACGAATGAGTGAGAGCAACGAAACGGATGTCAAAAGGTTGCATTTTTTTGCTATGGTTGCATTTTTTTAGATTTGCCGT
>JABLTP010007334.1_pt1 | contig 139106 bp, 117 predicted proteins | sample 7160111 | NCBI WGS metagenome assembly JABLTP01 (sample SAMN14651227, study PRJNA627086) | human gut metagenome | isolation source: feces | host: Homo sapiens
CTGTCAACGGAGCAGGAGGGATTTGAACCCTCGCGCCGGTTGCCCGACCTACACCCTTAGCAGGGGCGCCTCTTCAGCCTCTTGAGTACTACTCCAGATTCCATGAATGCGAGCCCTAAACCATATATGTTTAACTCATAATATGAAATTCTGCGTCAAACGCATTTATTATTCTAACAAAGCCCCCTGATATTGTCAAGGGGCTTTTTATTTAATATTATTATTCTTCTTTTTTCTTCTTGTATACAACTACTGTTGTTGTCATGGCTGCACCAACTGATAACATAAGCATTATAAAATACATCATATTGCTTCTGTCTCCTGTTTTTACAGAGGTCTTTGCTATAACCTCCTCTTCATTAGCAGCTACTTCCGGAGTCCTGATGTTTTGAGATGTAATCTCATCATTCTGAGAAACTGCCGGAGTTTCTGTCTGTGTAGGTGTTCCTGACTCACTTGGTATTTCTTTCTCACTCACTGTTTCCGTTGGTGTTGGTGTCTCCTTCTCACTTGCTGTTTCTGATGGTGTTGGTGTCTCCTTTTCACTTGCTGTCTCTGTTGGTGTTGGTGTCTCCTTTTCACTCACTGTTTCCGTTGGTGTTGGTGTCTCCTTCTCACTTGCTGTTTCTGATGGTGTCTCTGGCTGCTTAGGAATCACATTAATAGTAACTTTTGCTGATTTGATATATTCTTTACCATCTATAACAAGAACTACATTATATTCAAATGTGTCTTTTCCACTAAAGCCCTTGTCTGGAATATACTGAAATGTTCCATCTTCATTAAATTTAATTTTTCCATTATTCACATCTTTTTTTATTTCTGTCTTCAATTGAAGGTTTCTCTTAGGATTATTGACTATCTTATTATTATCATTGACAAGAACTGTACTGGCGTCAAGAACTTCGTTCTGATTAACTGTGTATTCATCATCGACGGCATTAGGCAATATTACTGCTGCCGGAGTCTCTTCAAACTGCTGCGTATAGGTAAGTCCGTCTATTGTTCCATCAAACTGACAGCCATCGTTAGTATATGAATATCCTGTATCTCCGTCTTTTGCCTTTATTTTAACTGTAACTGTCTGATCTGTTGCAGAAATTTTTTCAGGGTATTTCACTGTAAATGTTCCATCTTTGTTATCTGTAACATTTTCCTGACCTGCAACAAGCACAAAATGTTTATCCAGTGTGTCTGTTACTGATGATGTTTCAAATGGCAGACTGGTCATTTCTGTCATTATCTGTTTAAATCTGTTATTTAACTGCTCTGCATTTGCTGCTGTATAGAATTCTTTAGCATATCCTCCATCTGAAAATGTAAAATAAGTTTTTTCCCATGATTTTTCATAGTTTAATGATTTATTTCCTAATGATACTTTTACGAGATCAGTTATATCTGATTCCTTACTCATAAGAACTATCGTGTATATATCAGCACCGGCAGCTTTTAACTCTTCACCGGCCTTTCCTGCATAATATGAACCGTTTACTTCATCCCGTGGTTTATTATATCTATTAATTTCATTATTATTTTTTATATAATAATATCCACCTATTTCCCCATTATCGTATCTGTTAGCTCCACCATCAGTAAAAAGTATTACTGATGCACCTGTTGTATCACCAGCAATTTCTGATACCTGCTTTAATCCCTGCTGGATATTAGTTGCTGAACCAAGTCCCCTGCCTATCTTTGTAACATCATTTCTCTTATAATAACTTTTATAATCATTATTATACATTTCTTCATCGTATATTAAATTTAGTTTACTCATAATATCATTTTTGCTTGATGTTCTGGTTATCTCTGTTCTTGCTGAACCACAATATGAAATAACCGATACTTTATTAGATGTGCCTTCTGACAGAAATTCATCTAAGAATTTTTCAACTGCATTTATTGTAACACTCCATCTTGTCTTTTCATAAGTCGGTGCCATTGCGTCTGAGTCAACATCTTCGTCAACTGAGCATGCCATACTGAATGACCTGTCTAATACAAGTATCACATTCTGATTTTCACTTTTTATTGATGGAAGATTCTGCGATTTTGCAGAAAACTGAAGTGTATAGTAACCATTTTCGTCTGGTGTTTCACTTTGTATAGATTTTTCAAGATATAATGTTCCCTGATAAGAATACGATTTGGCATATATTACGGTATTTTCTGTAATTGCTTCTCCATTTTCAATTCCACCTGCAATTACACCATAGTTCTTATTGCTGGATTTCAGCTTTACAGTATTGCCATTTTTTATATATACATCTTTGGTCTGGTCGCCTATTTTAAATGTGACTTTACTATAACCGTCTTTTGCTGTATCTGATACTTCATTCTCCGTTACAAGTATTATATTATCTGAAAGTACATTTTCTGCGGCGAGCGTCTTATTTGTCATAAACGGTAGTATGCCTGTCACTATCAGGATAATTGTAAGCATTCCTACAATTATCCTGAGTGTCATTTTCTTTTTCATGACTTTTCCTCCCATTTAATCTTAAGACCGTAATAACAGCCCTTAATATAAATTAATATTAGGAGTATTTACCATTTATTCCATATTTATACTCTGCAATATTCTTTTATAGCTGTTTCATACAGGTTGTTTCCCTCACTGTCAATTACTACAATTACAGGAAGGTTTTCCACTTCAAGTTCTCTTATAGCCTCTGTTCCTAAGTCATCATAAGCAATGACTGTGGATTTCTTGATACATTTACTAAGAATTGCTCCTGCTCCTCCTACTGCTGCAAAGTACACAGCACCATTTCTTACGATTCCATCAATTACTGCCTGTGAACGCTTTCCCTTTCCTATCATTCCTTTAAGTCCTAAATCAAGAAGGTCTGGTGCATATTTATCCATACGGCTTGCTGTTGTCGGACCTGCTGAACCTATTGGTCTTCCTTCTCTTGCCGGAGATGGTCCCATGTAATATATTATATTATTTTTCATGTCTATTGGAAGTGGCTGTCCAGCTGACAGAGCCTCTGCCATTCTCTTATGTGCTGCATCTCTTGCTGTATATATTGTTCCTGTTATGTATACATAATCTCCTGAGTGAAGACTCTTTGCATCTTCATCACTTATTGGTGCATTAATATATTTATCCATGATTAGCCTCCCTGATTATATTACCCTGTGTGAATGTCTGTTTACATGGCAGCAAATGTTTACTGCAACCGGAAGTCCTGCAATATGTGTAGGATATGTCTCTATATTGATTGCAAGTGCTGTCTGAGTTCCGCCAAGTCCACCAGGGCCTATTCCTAACTTATTGATTTTCTCAAGCATTTCTTTTTCCAAGTTACGGACATATTCAACTGGGGATTCTTCATTCAGGTCTCTTGTTAATGCTTTCTTTGCAAGATAAGCACATTTTTCAAATGTCCCTCCAATTCCTACACCGACTACCATTGGAGGACAGGCATTAGGACCTGCATCCTTTACTGCTGTAAGTATTGCTTCCTTTACACCTTCTATTCCATCTGCCGGCTTTAACATGAATACTCTGCTCATGTTCTCGCTTCCGAATCCCTTAGGTGCAACTGTTATGTCGACCTTGTCTCCTGGAACTATGTTAAAATGTATTACTGCCGGAGTGTTATCTTTGGTATTCTCTCTGTAGATAGGATCTTTTACAACTGACTTTCTTAAATATCCTTCAACATATCCTCTTCTTACACCCTCATTAATTGCATCTGTGATATCTCCGCCTGTAAGATGGACATCCTGACCAACATTAATGAATACTACTGCCATTCCTGTGTCCTGGCATATAGGTATCATATCCTCTCCTGCAACTTTTAGGTTTTCTTCAAGCTGTCCAAGAACCTGCTTTCCAAGTGCAGACTCTTCGTTTTTTACTGCATTTTCAAAAACATTCTTCATATCATCTGTGAGAAAATGATTTGCCTCTATGCACATTTCTTTAATGTTGTCTGTTATTATTGATACATTAACCTCTCTCATTCCCAATTCCCTTCTTGTATTTTAATTATTAATTAATCCAGTAAATACTAAAAACCTTTTTAATTCTTCACGCCAGAATTTCCATTCATGTCCGATTTGTTCAATTTCATCGTATACATAATTATATTCAATATGGCTCATGAAATAATCTCTCAATATATGATTCATGTCTATCCATGGATCAAGTTCTCCGCAGGCATGATATATTTCAGGTTTTACACTTTTCTGCTCTATTAATCTGTCTGCCTGATATGTGATTCCGTATTCTGTTTTATGCAGGTCTCCATCACCATAAAGCTCTATTCTTCTTATTGACTTTTCACTTCCATCATTAAGAAATTCTGAATCAGCTTTGTCACCTGCTGAAAATGCTCCTACAGTTCCATATTTTTCAGGATATCTGAGTGCAATATGAAGACAGCCGTATCCACCATTAGAAAATCCTGATACGTAATTATTCTCTCTTTTATCAGAAAGACATGGAAACATATTCATAATTATATTGAATAATTCTTTTCCAACATATGACTCATACTTATCTCCAATATTCATATTAACATAGCATGAATTCTGCACATTTGGAAGTACTGCTGCAAACCTGCCCTCATCAACATATTCTGTTATTGGTGAATGATACAGCCATACAGTATTATCACCACTGCTTCCATGATATAACCATAATACAGGAAGCTTCTCATCATTTTTCATATCTGATGGGAGAATAACTGTGCATTCCATATTACGCTTAAGATATATAGAAAAATGATTAATATTCATTACTGTTGCCATATATATCCTCCATCCTGTACGACTGCTCTTTTATTATATTAACTGTCTCATGTATGCATTTATCCCAGAAAATAAAATCATGATTACCAGCAGTTTCATAATAATTCACTTTAAGTCCTGCATCTGATGCATATTTATTCCATTGTCTGCTCATTGGAAGTATCTGATCATATAATCCACATCTAATATAAAATTCCGGATAATTTTCCACATTTGTCTTGAAATTATCCTCTTTTAAACAGTTCATTATATCAAATCGGTTATCTGATAAATTTTCCCTGTCTCCAAATATCTGATATGTGTTTATTCCCTGTGGGTTGTCAAATCTTTTCTCTATATCAAGCAGTCCCGAATATGAGAACACCTTGCCATATACATCAGGCTTAATAAGTGCAGCATGTACTGCTCCATATCCCCCCATTGACATTCCTGCTATGTAACGGTCTTTTCTGTCACATGATAATCCAAACCAGTTAGTACAGGTTTCTATAAGTTCTTCTGTTAAAAATGTAAAATATTTTCTTCCATGTACATTATCAACATAACATTTGTTATCACCTGAAATCATTATGACCGCTATATCAGTATTATCTACATAATCTGCCACTCTGGATTTCGTAATCCATGTTGTATAATCTCCTCCCATTCCATGAAGAAGATATAAAGTCTTATAACTGCCTCTTCCCTGAGGAATAATTGCATTAATCATAACGGGCATACCAAGTGTTTTTGATTCATAATTAATATTAATTAAAGCCATGTTATCTCCTGCTAAAAAGGAAACCGTCACATATATAAATGTGGCAGTTTCCTTAAGATTAATCTTCAGATTCTACTGTTTTATCTGTGTCTTCTTCAAAGCCCTCTGCATCCTTACCATCTTCATCAGCAGGCTGCTTCCTTACTTTGGCAATTGTTGCTACTTTAATTCCTTCATCAAGGTTAATAAGTTTAACACCTGATGTTATTCTTCCAAGATTAGATATATCTGAACACTGAAGTCTGATTATAATTCCTTCTGTTGTAATAAGCATTACTTCTCTTGAATCATCTACAGCCTTAGCTCCTACGACATTACCTGTCTTTTCTGTTATCTTGTAACATTTGACACCTTTACCACCACGATGCTGAACTGTATACTCGTCAATGTCTGTTCTCTTACCCATACCATTTTCAGAAACTATAAGCATAGTATCTCCCTGGGTACTTACCTGAACACCAACAACTTCATCCTCATCCATAAGACTCATACCTATAACACCCATTGCTGAACGTCCCGTAGGTCTTACATCTGTTTCCTTAAATCTTATACACTGTCCAAGCATTGTTACCATAAGAATCTCTGCCTGATCATCTGTAAGTTTAACTTCTATAAGTTCATCATCTTCTCTTAAGTTAATTGCCTGGATTCCTGTCTTTCTTATATTGGCAAAATCTTTAACAGGTGTCTTTTTAACTATACCCTTCTTAGTTGCCATAAACAGGTAATCTGTATCCTGAAGTGTATCAATTTTAACAGGAACTACTGCTGTGATTGTCTCACCCGGTGCTAACTGTAAAAGATTAATTATTGCAGTTCCTCTTGAAGTTCTTGATGCTTCAGGAATTTCATAAGCCTTTAACTTATAAGCTCGTCCTGTGTTAGTAAAGAATGTAAGTACATGATGTGATGTTGTCATGAATAAATCTTTAATATAATCATCATCAATTGTCTGCATTCCCTTTATTCCCTTACCACCACGATGCTGGCTCTTAAAGTTATCAGGTGTCATTCTCTTTACATAACCCAAGTTAGTTCTTGCAATAACACATGGTTCATCTGGAATAAGGTCTTCCATTGAAATATCGTATTCATCATATCCGATAGAAGTTCTTCTGTCATCACCATACTTGTCTGCTATCTCTGAAATTTCAGTCTTGATAACTCCAAGAAGTAACTTCTTATCTGCAAGAATTGCCTTGTATTCTTTAATCTTTTCATGAAGTTCCTTCAACTCAGCTTCAAGCTTGCTTCTTTCCAGACCGGTCAGAGCTCTCAAACGCATATCTACGATAGCCTGAGCCTGTGCTTCTGAAAGTGCAAATTCAGCTATTAAGCTTTCCTTGGCAATCTGTACATTTGCAGAACCTCTGATTATTGATATAACTCTGTCTATATTATCTAAAGCAATCATTAAGCCCTCTAAAATGTGGGCTCTTTCTTCTGCCTTATTAAGATCAAACTTTGTTCTTCTTGTAACGACTTCTTCCTGATGAAGAAGGTAATACTTTAACATGTCATACAGGTTAAGCACCTTTGGCTGGTTATCTACTAATGCAAGCATTATTACACCAAATGTATCCTGTAACTGTGTGTGTTTGTATAACTGGTTAAGTATTATGTTAGGATTGACATCTCTTCTTAACTCAATGGCAATTCTCATACCCTCTCTGTCAGATTCATCTCTTAAATCTGTGATTCCATCAATCTTCTTATCTCTTACAAGCTCTGCTATTTTCTCGATAAGCTTTGCTTTATTAACCATGTATGGAAGTTCTGTAACTACAATTCTGTTCTTGCCATTATTCATTGGCTCAATATTAGTTACAGCTCTTACCTTTATCTTGGCTCTTCCTGTACGGTAAGCCTCTTCAATTCCCAACTTGCCGATGATTGTTCCACCTGTAGGGAAATCAGGACCTTTAACTATATCAAGAATTTCCTCAATTGTTGTGTCTCTATCTTCTTCCACCTTATTGTCAATCATCTTTACAACAGCACCTATAACTTCTCTTAAGTTATGAGGTGGAATATTAGTAGCCATACCTACGGCAATACCTGATGTACCATTACATAACAGGTTAGGATATCTTGATGGAAGTACTGTAGGTTCTTTTTCTGTTTCATCAAAGTTAGGTATGAAATCTACAGTATCTTTGTTAAGATCTCTTGTCATCTCCATAGATATCTTGCTGAGTCTCGCCTCTGTATATCGCATGGCTGCGGCTCCATCACCATCGACTGAACCAAAGTTACCATGTCCGTCAACAAGTGGATATCTTGTATTGAAATCCTGAGCCAGCTTTACTAATGCCTCATAAATTGATGAATCACCATGTGGGTGATATTTACCCATTGTATCACCAACGATACGGGCACATTTTCTATGTGGCTTATCAGGACCGTTGTTAAGTTCTATCATTGAATATAGAATTCTTCTCTGTACCGGCTTAAGACCATCTCTTACATCCGGAAGTGCTCTGGAAGCGATAACACTCATGGCATAATCTATATAATAGTTTTCCATGGTTTTCTGCATATCGACTTCTTGAACTTTATCAAAGATATGTTCATCCATTATTATAATTCCTTTCCGTGAAGTTATTAATTAACGCAATGTGTAAATCTGGAATACGCCATGCGTAAATCCTAATCACGCGCATTCGTGAAATCTGATGATTTTACTCATGGTGCTAGTCGCACCATACAAGACAACATCACAATATTATTTAGCGTGCAAGCACGCACATAATATTCCGATATTGTCTTATGCGCTGCTCGTTAGATATCCAAATTCTTTACAAACTTAGCATTTGCTTCTATGAAATCTCTTCTTGGCTCTACCTTGTCACCCATAAGTGTTGAGAATGTTACATCAAGTTCTGAATCATCATCTTCATTCATATTAACTCTTAATAATACTCTCTTGTGTGGGTCCATTGTTGTTTCCCATAACTGCTCTGCGTCCATCTCACCAAGTCCCTTATAACGCTGGACTTTATTATTCTGGTCTCTTCCAATCTCAGTCATGATTGCATTAAGCTCATCATCATTATAGGCATACCACACTTTTTTATTCTTCTCAACTTTATAAAGTGGTGGCTGTGCAAGATATACATGTCCTTCTCTTATCAGATCAGGCATGAATCTGTACAGGAATGTGAGAAGAAGTGTTGCAATATGTGCACCATCTACATCGGCATCTGTCATAATAATAATCTTGTGATAACGAAGCTTGCTTATATCAAAATCTTCATGAATACCTGTACCAAATGCAGTAATCATCGCTTTAATCTCTGCATTTCCAAGTATTCTGTCAAGTCTTGCTTTCTCAACGTTAAGAATCTTACCACGAAGTGGAAGGATTGCCTGTGTAGCACGGCTTCTTGCAGTCTTTGCAGAACCACCGGCTGAATCTCCCTCAACGATATATATCTCACAATTTTTAGGATCTTTATCTGAACAATCAGCTAACTTGCCAGGAAGTGAAGTGCTTTCAAGTGCAGTCTTTCTTCTTGTTAAGTCTCTTGCTTTTCTTGCAGCTTCTCTCGCTCGCTGTGCAAGCAACGATTTTTCACATATAGATTTTGCAACTGCAGGATTCTGCTCAAGGAAGTAAGTAAGTTGTTCACTTACTATACTGTCAACTGCTCCCCTTGCAACTGTATTACCAAGCTTCTGCTTAGTCTGTCCTTCAAACTGTGGATCTTCAATCTTAACAGATACGATTGCTGTAAGACCTTCTCTTATATCATCACCTGAAAGTCCCTGATCACTATCCTTAAGAATCTTATTCTTTCTTGCATAATCATTAAAAGTCTTAGTCAGTGAATTTCTGAAACCAGTCAGATGTGTACCACCTTCAGGTGTCTTAATATTATTAACAAATGAATCGACAACCTCATTGTATCCATCATTATGCTGGAATGCTACTTCAACCTGAACATTGTCTTTCACACCTTCACAATAAATAATCTGGCTGTATAAAGGTTCTTTACTCTTATTAAGATACTGAACAAATTCCTTGATACCACCTTCATAATGGAATACTTTCTGCTGCTCAAGACCTTCTCTTAAATCTGTAAGAGTAATCTTGATTCCCTTAGTAAGAAATGCCATTTCTCTTAATCTGTGCATAAGAATATCAAATTCAAATACAGTTGTTTCCTGAAAAATCTCTGAATCAGGAAGAAAAGTAACCTGAGTTCCTGTATCCTCAATATCGCAGTCACCTACTATCTTAAGGTCATAACATATCTTTCCTCTTTCGTATCTCTGCTGATAAATGTGTCCATTTCTCTTTACCTGAACTTCAAGCCATTCAGACAAAGCATTAACTACTGATGCACCAACACCGTGAAGTCCTCCTGACACCTTATATCCTCCACCACCGAATTTACCCCCGGCATGAAGAACGGTATATACAACTTCAATGGCAGGTCTTCCTGTCTTATGATTAATATCAACAGGTACACCTCTACCATTATCAATTACAGTGATAGAGTTATCTTTATTAATCATAACCTCAATATGTGTACAAAAACCTGCTAAAGCTTCGTCAATTGCATTATCAACTATCTCATACACAAGATGATGAAGTCCTCTTCCTGATGTACTTCCAATATACATACCAGGTCTTTTTCTTACAGCTTCAAGACCTTCGAGTACCTGAATCTGGTCTCCACCATAATTCTTCTCTGCATTCTGATCTGCCACTTTAATTCCTCCTTGTTTTACAAAGCAAAATGTAATTAATTCTCATTAACTACATGACCATCTGTTACTTTAAATATTTTGTTGATATTCATTCTGTTATTAATAAATTCTTCAAGTCCGGTGCATGTAACAATCGTTTGTATATCTCCAATGCTGTTTATCAGAAAATTCTGTCTGTTACTGTCTAACTCAGACAAAACATCATCAAGAAGAAGTACCGGAGTATCTTTAATTACAAGTTTCACAAGTTCTATCTCAGATAATTTAAGTGAAAGTGCAGCTGTTCTTTGTTGTCCCTGTGAACCATATTTTCTCACATCATTGTCATTGATTAAAAATATAAGATCGTCCTTATGAGGTCCTTTACCTGTAACCTTGTATTTAATATCCTTTTGTCTTGAATTTCTTACTTCTTCTTCGAAATCATTCACATCAACATCAGGAACATAACATACTTTAATATTCTCAATACCACCAGTAAGTCTGGAATGAATATCACTGATTATTGTGTTAATCTTTTCTATGAAACTTTTTCTGCCTTTAATAATAAGGCTTCCATACTTAACAAGCTGCATGTCCCATATATCAAGAGTCTGCATCAGCTGTTCTGATGGTGAAAATGCTATATCTTTGAGAAGCTTGTTTCTCTGATTAAGTACTTTGTTGTAATTAACAAGGTTACTAAGATATATCTTGTCAAGCTGGCTAAGTTCCATATCCATAAATCTTCTTCTCTCTGAAGGACCATTTTTTATAATATTAAGATCTTCCGGAGAAAAGAAAACAATATTAATAATTCCAAAAAGTTCAACAGCTTTTTTTATAGGAATACCATTAACTGCTATACCCTTGGTTTTATTCTTCTTAAGGTGCATGTCTATGCGGTATTTCATACCATGCTTTAAGACATTTAGTTTAATATGCGATTCATCTTCTCCAAATCTGACTATTTCTCTGTCTTTACTGCCACGATGTGACTTAGAAGTTGAACACATATATATTGATTCTAATATGTTAGTCTTTCCCTGGGCATTGTCACCATATATTATGTTTACATGCTCATTGAAATTCATATCCAGAAATTCATAATTTCTGTAATCCTTTAACTCAACAGATTCGACTATCACATTAACACCTATTTTTTAATAAGAATACTGGAACCGTTGTATTCTACAACTTCTCCGCCAAAAAGTTTTTTTCCACGCTGTGTTTCAACAACGCCATTAACCTTAACTTCACCATCCTGAATAACAATCTTGGCTTCAACACCAGATTCAACTAATCCGGCAGCTTTAATTGCCTGTCCAAGTTTGATGAAATCATCTCTTAAAATTATTTCTTCCATAACTTTCCTTTCTCTTGTTAAGCTGTGAAGTTAACAGGAAGTATAAGATAAATATATTTCTCTTCCTTGTCTCTGATAAAGCAAGGTGATTTATGATTAACTAAATACATAGTCACATTTTCATCATCAATAACCCTTAATGCATCCATAAGGAACTTAGGATTAAAACCAATCATAATATCCTTACCTTCTTTATCAATATCAATATCTTCGTTAAGAGCTCCAATTGCAGAGTTAACATTTACCTGTAATAAACCATTTAATATATTAATAATAATTGGCTTCTTATCTCCTTCTCTTATAAGAAGATTAGCTCTGTCAATAGAATCAAGAAATTCTTTTTTATTAATAGATACTTTAGTTTCATAATCGTTAGAAAGCATCTGACTAATCTTAAAATAATCACCCTCTATAAGTCTAGAAACAACATGAGTCTGGTCAAATTCAAATAATACATGATTGTTAGTAAAGTAAATATTAACAAAACTTTCAGCATCAGCATTAAGAATCTTGCTTATTTCCTGAAGAGTCTTACCTGGAATAACTACTCTTACGTCATCAGATCTGCCTTCAAGCTTAATATTACGGATAGCAATTCGGTGACCATCAAGACCTACAACTTTAAGTGTACCTTCATTTACTTCAAAAAGTTCACCTGTCATCATTTTATTATTATCATTAATAGCAATAGAGAATATTGTCTGATTAATAACTTCCTTTAACTGGAACTGGGAAAGTGTAATCATCTTATCTTTAATAATAGCCGGAAGGTAAGAAAAATCATCTCCGGATTTTCCTGCTATATTAAACTTACTTTTTTCACATGTAATAAGTGCATTATTATTTGAATCAGTAGTTAAAGTAATATCATTATCAGGCAGCTTTCTTACAATTTCAGAAAAAAGCTTAGCATCTATGGCAATCTTGCCTTTTTCTATAATTTCACCTTCTACTATAGTTTCAATGCCAAGTTCCATATCGTTACCTGTGAACTTGATTTCATTAGTAGTAGCATCAATAAGAATACATTCAAGAATATTCATAGTAGTTCTTGTAGGTACAGCTTTCATTACGATACCTACAGCTTTGTTTAAGTTAGATTTAGTAAAAACTAATTTCATGTTGATAACTTCCTTTCGATAAAATTGTAGTGGAGAAGAGCTATATATAAATATATAAATGCCGTAGCCGTAGTCTTAGGGGTTGTTAAATTGTTAAAAAGTATGTAAAGCCTTAAAAACACTGGATATATGAAAATAATAACCATGTTAGAAAACACAAAATTTAATGTTCAATGTATGTGAAAAATTAAAGTTTAAAAAAATGAACATAAATCTAAAAAAAAGTTATAAAGAACATTCAACATAAAAATAACATCTAATTAACAAATTATCCTAAAACCATTGTGGAAAACTTTTTAAGATGGATTAAGCTTCTTTATTAATATATCAATAGTGCTCTTGGTAGTTTCATTATTAGCTGTTTCTTTAGCAATCTTTTCTGAACCATATAATATAGTAGAATGATCTCTGCCACCTAAAGCTTTACCTATAGCTTCAAGAGGAGTCTGTGTCATCTGCCTGCACAGATACATTGCAATATGTCTAGGAAAAGCTATATCAGCACTTCTCTTATGAGATATTATATCTTCAGGCTTAATGTGGAAATGTTCAGCAACTACATCAATTATAAGTTCTGGTGTAATCTCTTTCTTAGAGTAAGGAGATATAAGATCCTTAAGTGTATTCTCAGCAAACTCTGCAGTAAGAGGTGTGTGGGAAAGCTTAGAATAAGCTGAAAGCTTGGTAAGCGCTCCCTCAAGCTCCCTGATACTTGAAGTAATATTAGTTGCAACATAATCTTTAACTTCATAAGGAAAATCAATTCCTAAAGCCTCAGACTTCTTATTAATAATAGCCATCTTAGTTTCATATGTAGGAATCTGGATATCTACCGGAAGTCCGCTTTCAAAACGTGTTCTTAATCTGTCAGGAAGAGTTTCCATTTCCTTAGGTGGTCTATCAGAAGATATAACAATCTGTTTTCCTAAAAGATAAAGGTCATTAAAGGTATTGAAAAATTCTTCCTGAGTAGAAACCTTTCCTATTATAAATTGAATATCATCAATAAGAAGAACGTCAATATTACGGTATTTATTTCTGAATTCAGTGTTCTTGTTAGTCTTAACCGATTCGATAAGTTCATTAGTAAATGTCTCAGAAGTTACGTATAAAACCTTCTTAGATGGGTCACTTGCAATAATAAAATGTGCAATAGCCTGCATAAGATGAGTTTTACCAAGTCCGGCACCTCCGTATATGAACAGAGGGTTATATATCTGTCCAGGTGTTTCGGCAACAGCGAGTGATGCTGCGTGAGCCAGATTATTATTAGTACCTATTACAAATGTGTCAAATGTGTAATTAGGATTCAGATTCTGTGAAGCAAGACTATTATCAGTAGAAACTGAAGATGTCTTTTTCTTTAATTCATCTTCCTTTTTCTCAGCAGATGACATAATAATTACCTGATATTCTTTGTTCATTACTTCACATACGGTAACTTCAAGAAACTTGAGGTAACGTTTTTCAATATATACAATGCTCCTTTCATCAGTAGAAGCGTCATCTTCTAAAGATGAGAAAGTAAGAGTAAGAACATTGCCGTCAAGTTTATATATTTTAAGGGGTTTAATCCATGTTTTAAAAGAAACATCAATAATTTCGTGTTCTTCTTTAAAAGTAGAGAGAATTAAATCCCATTTATCAATCAATGTCTGTAATTCATCCATAAATTCTAGGCCTTTCTGGCTTGTTAATTAGCCTGTCCAATCATAAAAATACATTCCTTTATATAATATATCATTTAGAAAATTATTTCAATATTTGGGCAGATTAAGCCCTGTGGATAATTTTATGGATAAAAATGTATTAACATGAATGTGGAAAATATTATAAACGCGAAAAAGGTCGAAAATAGGCACTTTTTCAAAAATATCGTTAATAACTAACGTAATTATAAAGAGTTTTCCACAAGTTATCAACATTTTGTGGAAAACTCTTTTATATTCTTTTTAAAAAATATTAAAAATGTCCTATTTATGCGGATTACTGGATTGTGAAAAACCTGTTGAAAGCGTTTTTTATAGAATTAGTATATATAAAAATAAATACAGTAATTATCAAGTTTTTCTTGACTTTATAATGTTTACACAATATAATCAGTTCTGTGTTTTGAAATTTTTTATATGAAAATATTCTTACCATAATAAACTACAATGGTAATGAAGGAGGTGCATAGACTATGAAGATGACATTTCAGCCAAAGAACAGACAGAGATCTAAGGTTCATGGATTCAGATCAAGAATGAGTACTGCAGGTGGAAGAAAAGTTTTATCAGCAAGAAGAGCTAAGGGTAGAAAGAAACTTTCAGCTTAATTAATATTTTCTTGATTTTGTTGGCAGATGGGAGTTTCTCATCTGCTTTTTTCAGATTATATTAATATTAAATTTAAGCAACATTTTAATTAATAAGAATGGTGAATGGTATGAAATATAAGGATTTTGAAACATTAAGAAGTAATCAGGAATTTAAAAAGGTGTACAATAATAAGAAGTCTTTTGCTAACAAGAATCTTATAATGTATATTTCTGAGAATGGAACGGATACTAAACGATTAGGTGTATCTGTGAGTAAGAAGGTCGGGAATAGTATTGTCCGACACAGACTGGCAAGACTGATAAGAGAGGCATTCCGCCTTAGTACAGACTGTATACCCGATGGATATGATTATGTTGTCGTAGCCAGAGCCAGTTTGAAAGATAAGGGTTTTTTTGAAACTAAGGAATCAATGATTCATTTATTGAAACTTCATAAGCTTTATAAGCAGAATTAAATAGGCGGTTAATATGAAGGATATAAAGATTAAGTTAAAGAATGCGGGCAAGTTCATAGTTCTTAAGATGATAAGATTATACCAGCTCGCAATATCTCCTTATAAAGGAGGAAAATACTGCAGCTTTATTCCAACATGTTCGCAATACGCAATTGAAGCTATTGAAATGTATGGAGTTTTCTTAGGTGGGTGGTTGGCACTTAAAAGAATATTAAGGTGCAATCCATTTAATAAGAACGCTTATGGCTTTGATCCTGTGCCAGTAGGCAGATATGGGAAAAGAAAAAAGCAATAAACAACTGAATATTTGGATAGTGCTATATTATGCGGAGGTGACAATTTGAGTATTATTAAGCCAATTGCACAGTTACTTGGTTACATTTTAGACATCCTTTTCATGGGTCTTAATGCAATAGGAATTGGTAATATTGCAATAGCAATCATTATTTTTACTCTGCTTGTTAAAATGTTAATGCTACCATTACAGATTAAGCAGCAGAAGATGACTAAGTTACAGTCAGTTATGAACCCGGAGATAAAGGCTATTCAGGAGAAGTATAAGGGAAAGAACAGTGATACAGTAGCTATGCAGAAGATGCAGGCAGAAACTAAGGCTGTTTATGAAAAATATGGTGTTTCACAGTGGGGAAGCTGTGTGCAGCTTCTTATCCAGATGCCTATTCTTTTTGCACTTTACAGAGTATTCCAGCAGATACCACTTTATATTTCACAGATTAAGGTACTTTTCCTTAATATACTTGGACTTAATGGTGCTGATGGTATCTCATCTGTTTCAGGATATGCTGATACTCTTAATGAGATATACGGAAAGACTGTTGACTGGAGCAATACAAGCACAGCTGTAACAACACTTAATTCATTCACTGCAGACCAGTGGACAAAGTTAAAAGAAGCATTTCCAGCATTTTCTGATATGATTACACAGAATCTTGATAAGATTAACCATATGAATACTTTCTTAGGCGTTAACATGTCTCAGAATCCAGGTTTTGGTCTTCATATAGCTATATTAATTCCAATTCTTGCAGGCGTTACACAGTTTATATCTGTTAAGGTTTCACAGGCTGGCATGGAGCAGCCTGACAGTGATAATCCAGCAGCAGCATCTATGAAGATGATGACTTATTTCATGCCACTTATGTCAGCATTTCTTGCAATAAGTCTTCCTTCAGGTCTTGGTGTTTACTGGATTGCAACAGCTGTTATACAGACAATTCAGACAATCTTCATTAACAGATATTATGATAAGATTGGAACAGATAAGATTGTAGAAAAGAATGTTGAAAAGCGTAACAAGAAGAGAGCCAAGAAGGGACTTCCAGCAGAAACTATCGTTAAGGGTGCTTCTGTAAGTACTAAGAATGTGAATAATAATAAGAATTCTTCTGCTTCTTCAAGTGCTGACAGAGCAAAGAAGCTTCAGGAAAGAAAAGAAGCTAACGATAAGAAGATACAGGAATTAAAGGAAGCCGCAGCAGCAAGTGGTAAGGCAGCTAAACCAGGAAGTCTTGCTGATAAGGTTGGTATGGTATCAAGATACAATGAGGTCAACGATAAAAGAAAATAGAGAGGGTTAAGTAATGGAATATATTGAAGTTACAGGAAAATCTGTTGAAGAAGCTATAACTAATGCCTGCACTAAGCTTGGTATTCCAAGTGATAAGCTTGATTATGAAGTTATAGACAAAGGTAATTCAGGATTTTTAGGAATATTTAATTCTAAGCCTGCTAAGATTAAAGCAAGAGAAAAACAGGAAGAACCAGAAGTTAATTCTGTTGAGACTCCTAAAAAGTCAGAAGCACCTGTTCATGCAGAAAAAAAATTCGAAAAGAAGGCAGATGATTTCAAGAAAGCAGAACCTAAGAAGGAATTTAAGTCTGAACCTAAGAAAGAGTTCAAAAAGGAACACAAGCCTGCTGATAATCACAAGAATGCAGAAGTTAAGGAAGCACCTAAGGTTGAAGCACAGCCACAGCCTAAGGAAGAGCCATTTACAGCAGAACAGAAGGAAGTTATTAAGAAGGATATACAGACATTCCTTAATAATATGTTTGGTGCTATGAGCATGGAAGTTAAGGCTGATATTACATTTGACGATGAAGAAAATAGCGTTAATGTAGATCTTTCTGGAGATAACATGGGTGTTCTTATCGGTAAGAGAGGACAGACACTTGATTCTATCCAGTATCTTACAAGTCTTGTAATTAACAAGAACAGTGAGAAGTATGTAAGAGTTAAATTAGATACAGAGAACTATAGAAAGAGAAGAAAAGAAACTCTTGAGTCTCTTGCTAAGAACATTGCATACAAGGTTAAGAGAAGCAGAAGACCTGTTTCACTTGAGCCTATGAACCCATATGAAAGAAGAATTATCCATTCAGCACTTCAGGCAGATAAGTTTGTTTCTACAAGAAGTGAGGGTGAAGAACCTTTCAGACATGTTGTTGTTTATCTTGAAAGAGAGAATAATAACAGATATAACAGATAATTAGATATATGATTTTATTAAATGCTGTGGTATTATTATCACAGCATTTTTTATATGGAGGATGGAAATGGAGGATACAATAGCAGCTATATCTACAAGTACAGTGTCAAGCGGTGGAATTAGTATTGTAAGAATAAGCGGTCCTGATGCAATTATTATTGGAGATAAAGTTTTTAAGTCAAAAAAGAATATTAAGCTTGCAAATGTACAGAGTCATACGGTACATTTTGGAAATATATGTGATAACGGTAATGAAATTGATGAAGCACTTGTAATTGTAATGAAAGCTCCTAACACTTATACAAGAGAGAATATTGTTGAGATTGACTGTCATGGCGGTATTCTTGTTACTAAGAAGGTGTTAGAGGCGGTACTTAACGCTGGTGCAAGGCTTGCAGAGCCTGGTGAATTTACAAAGAGAGCATTTCTTAATGGAAGAATTGACCTGTCACAGGCGGAGGCTGTTATTGATATTATTAATGCAAAGAATGATTATGCTCTGAAGTCATCTGTTAATCAGTTAGATGGTAAGTTATCTGAAAAGATTAAGAATATAAGAGAGATAATATTGAATAATGTTGCATTTATTGAGGCTGCTCTTGATGATCCAGAACATTTTGATATAGATGCTAATGTAGATAACCTTAAAAATGATGTGGAAAACTGTCTTAATAATGTGGATAACTTGTTAAAAACATGCGATAATGGCAGAATCATGCATGATGGCGTGCGTACAGTCATTTTGGGGAAAACTAATGCAGGAAAGTCAAGCCTGCTTAATGTACTTGCAAGAGAAGAGAGAGCAATTGTTACTGATATAGAAGGAACTACGAGAGATACTCTTGAAGAAATGATTAATCTGTCTGGAATTACTCTTAATCTTATTGATACTGCAGGAATCAGAAAAACTGATGATGTTGTTGAAAGCATTGGTGTTAATAAGGCTAAGAAGCTTGCAGAAATCGCTGATCTTGTAATATATGTAGTTGATTCTTCAAGAGTACTTGATGATAATGATTATGAGATTATGGAACTTATCAAGGATAAGAAGGTTCTTGTAATACTTAATAAAGCTGATCTTGCACAGGTTACAACAGCAGAAGATATTAAGAAAATAATGAATTGTGAGACAGTTACTATATCTGCAAAGCAGGAGACAGGAATTGAAGAACTTGAGGAAACTGTTAAGAATATGTTCTTTAATGGTGAAGTTAAGTTCAATGAAGATGTATATATTACAAGTACAAGACATAAAGAACTTTTAAAGAAGGCTGAGAACAGCTTAAAGCTTGTACTTGATGGAATTGATAACATGGTAAGTGAAGATTTCCTTACTATTGATTTAATGGCTGCATATGAGAATCTTGGTCTTATAATAGGAGAGGAGATTGAAGATGATCTTGCCAACAGAATTTTTTCAAAGTTCTGTATGGGTAAGTAATGCAGGTTGATAAGGAGAAGTAATATGCCTAATATTAGAGAAGAATATGATGTAGTTGTAGTAGGTGCTGGTCACGCAGGTTGTGAGGCTGCCCTTGCTGCTTCAAGAATGGGACTTGAAACAATTATATTTACAGTAAGCGTTGAAAGTATAGCAATGATGCCTTGTAATCCTAATATAGGAGGAAGTTCTAAGGGACATCTTGTAAGAGAAATAGATGCTCTTGGTGGCGAGATGGGAAAGAATATAGATGCTACATTTATACAGTCAAAGATGTTAAATGCATCAAAAGGCCCTGCGGTTCATTCACTCCGTGCACAGGCTGACAAGTCCGATTACAGCAGAAGAATGAGAAATGTGCTTGAGAATACTGAGCATCTGCATATAAGACAGGCAGAGGTTTCAGAGATTATTGTTAATGATGGAAAAATTGGTGGTGTAAAGACTGTTTCGGGTGCAGAATACATAGCTAAGGCAGTTGTTTTATGTACAGGAGTATATCTTAAGGCAAGATGTATATATGGTGATGTAAGTTATCATACAGGTCCTAACGGATTACAGGCTGCCAATCATCTTACACAGTCACTTATTGATAATGGAATTGAAGTGAGAAGATTCAAGACAGGTACACCTGCCAGAGTTGATAAAAGGTCAGTGGATTTTTCTAAGATGACAGAGCAGTTCGGTGATAAGAGAGTTGTGCCATTTTCATTTGAAACAGACCCTGAGAGCATACAGAAAGATCAGGTAAGCTGCTGGCTTACATATACTAATGAAGAGACACACAAGATTATTATGGATAATCTTGATCGTTCACCTCTTTATTCAGGAGATATCCACGGAACAGGCCCAAGATACTGTCCATCAATTGAGGATAAGGTTGTAAGATTTGCAGACAAAGACAGACATCAGGTATTCATTGAGCCAGAGGGCTTGTATACTAATGAAATGTATCTTGGTGGAATGAGCAGTTCAATGCCTGAGGATGTGCAGTATGCAATGTATAGAACAGTTCCTGGTCTTGAGAATGTCCGAATCGTAAGAAATGCTTATGCTATTGAGTATGACTGCATTAACGCTGTTCAGTTAAAGTCTTCTCTTGAATTCAAGAAGATTGAAGGATTATTTGCTGGTGGACAGTTTAATGGAAGCTCAGGATATGAGGAAGCTGCTGCACAGGGAATTGTCGCGGGTATCAATGCGGCACTTTTCGTTAAGAAGGAAGAACCACTTATACTTGACCGTTCAGAAAGTTATATAGGAGTTCTTATAGATGACCTTGTAACTAAGGAAACAGCAGAGCCTTACAGAATGATGACAAGCCGTGCAGAGTACAGACTTATATTAAGACAGGATAATGCAGATATAAGACTTACTAAATATGGTTACAGAGTCGGACTTATAAGCGAAGAAAGAATGAACCGCCTTACCCGCAAGATTCAGCTTATTGATGAAGAAATTGAGCGTGTTAAGTCAGTTAATATAGGAACTGGAAGTGAAGTACAGAAGGTACTTACAGATAACGGAAGTACAGAGCTTACAACAGGTGCTACACTTGCAGAACTTATAAGAAGACCGGAGCTTTCATATGATGTTCTTGCTCCAATTGATAAGCACAGACCAGAGTTGCCTTATGATGTATGTGAGCAGGTTAATATTAATCTGAAATACGAGGGATATATAGACAGACAGTTAAGACAGGTTGAACATTTTAAAAAGCTTGAAAATAAGCTTATACCAGACAGCCTTGATTACTTAGAAATAAGCGGATTAAGAAAAGAGGCTATGCAGAAGCTTGATAAATTCAGACCTCGTTCAATTGGACAGGCTTCAAGAATATCAGGTGTTTCGCCTGCTGATATATCAGTGCTTCTTGTTTACCTGGAGTCTCTTAGAAGAAAGCATTAATCATTGATAAGGAGAAATGTATGATAAATGAAACATTTAAGAATAATCTGAATTCTATAGGTGTTGAGCTTACAGACAGACAGTACGAGCAGTTTGATATGTATTATAAGCTGCTGGTTGAATGGAATAGCTTTATGAATCTTACTGGAATTACAGATTACGAAGAAGTTCTTTTAAAGCATTATGTTGACAGTCTCGTGTTAGATATTGAAAAAATCGGACATAAAAAGAAAGAGATTTCTCTTATTGATGTTGGAACAGGTGCTGGTTTTCCGGGGCTTCCGTTAAAAATAGCATATCCACAGATTAATGTAGTTCTGCTTGATTCACTTAATAAAAGAGTAAAGTTTCTTAATCAGGTAATAGAAGAACTTGGACTTACAGGAATAGAAACAGTTCATTCAAGAGCAGAGGATGGTGGAAGAAATAATGACTTAAGAGAACATTTTGATGTAAGTGTTTCTCGTGCTGTTGCTAACTTAGCAACTCTTGTGGAATATAACCTTCCATTCGTAAAGGTTGGTGGATATTTTGTGGCATATAAGTCAGGAGATATTGATGAAGAATTAGTAAATGCTAAGAAAGCAGTCAGTGTTCTTGGCGGAACGATAGAAGAAGTGAAGAAATTCCAGCTTCCTGGTACTGATATTGACCGTTCTTTAGTATATATCAAGAAGATTAAGCCTACATCTGGAAAGTTTCCAAGAAAAGCGGGACTTCCTTCTAAAGAACCAGTTGCGTAAGCAGTATGTATACACAATATAGTATAAAGAAAACCCATATTATTCACATAAAATGATTAGTAAATCATCATATTGTGGATAATATGGGTTTATTTTTGGTTAACTGTTGATTATCAGGATATCATAAAAATACCTCATGATGGATAACTAATTAAGAAAAATCTCAGCCTGTCTTACGAATTCAGCCGGCTGTTCAACCTGTGGAAGCTTCTTGGCATCCTGAATCATAACATTTTCAATTGCTGGATTGATATGGATATATTCATCAATAACGTCATTATTATTGTGCATACCGTTAATCATGTATATACAGTTATCAAGATCAGAAAGTGCTTTTGAGATAGTAACAGTAGTAAAGTTACATTCAGTGCTGATAAACAGATATTTGGCTGAAGCATCACCAAGATGTGCATTCTCATGGCATGCATTGATATAATCAGCCGGAATTCTTCCATCTATAAAATTTTTTGAAAGTAGCTTTCTAAGAGATGGTCTGTTAAACAGAATGTTGTATACAGAAGTTCCAATAACAGGCACATTTAAAATGTGTCTTCTTATTCCACTTAAGTTATCAGGCCCTTTAAGAGCATCTTCAACTGATAAAGGAGAAACAAGAATAATCTTATTAAACAGTGCATGATTATTAAATGCAGCCATTATCACAATTGGTGTTGAGCCTGCTGTAGCAACAACATCAGTTTTGGAACGAATAACATTGAGCACGAAATCATTGATAAGCTGTGTATACATAAATGTTGTATAAGTAAGATTAGGTTTATCAGAATGACCACATCCCAATAAATCAATAGCGTAAACCTTGTGATTCTTAGCAAAACTGTTTATAGTCTGTTCCCATTCGTAGCTTGAACTGTAAGAATTAAGATCGTGTATAAGTAAAAGTGGAGAACCTGAGCCGGCAGTTATATATGCAATATTGCCGAACTTCCACTGATAATTGCTTCTTATTCTTTTACCTGTATAATTATTAGCGGTAGATAATTTGAATATTATGCTGTTAATCAGGTGTGTAGTAGTAATAACAGCAGTTCCCATACCTACTGCCAGTCCTATTTTTTGCCATTTATTCATAATAGATGCCTCCTGAAATTTCCGAAAGAAAATGTTCTAACGCACTTTTAGATAAAATTATTATATTCCATTATTTTGTGTGTGGCAATCATTAATTTATGTTAATGTATCATCTGAAATACAAATTATTAGAACTTTTTAAGATGTTTTTATATAAATTAGTACTTTATCGTAAAAAAGTACTTTATTTATTGTAATTAATAGAGTATTATCATCTTAAAAGTTTCTGAAATATCTTATTATGAATTATTATTTTAAAGGGTAATAAATAAAGTATTTATATAATATTTAATATTAATTAATGATATACAAACTGAGAATGGAGTTAGTAATATAATGTCAAATTTATGTAAACAGTATGTTGAAAATGAATTAAATTGTTATAAGAAAAAATTATATGATATTACTAATGAAATTCATTCAACAGAGATTGAGCTAAAAACTGTTGATAAGAATCTTATTAAGTTAAATAAAGAAAAAGACTGGTCAGAAGATATATTTCATTCATTGATTTCATTAAAACAAACTGATAATATTAGGTTACAAACATTACAGGATTCAAAATATGAATTGAATAATAAAATTAATTTTTTGAATAATCAGAAAAAAGATGTTGAAACTAAAATTGAAGAACTTATTAATATTTTAAGAGATGATGATTCCAATGTTTCACGTGAAACAATGAGTGATTCTATACATGATAATGTCAAACTAATTGATTTTATTGAACTTGACCGAAAACGTATATCAAGAGATATTCATGACAGTGTTGTGCAGAATCTTACAGCGTTAATACATAAACAGGAATTTATATCTCAAATTATTAATACTGATATTACAAGATCAAAACTCGAAATTAACAATTCAGTTGTATTGATAAAAGAATCAATTAATGAATTGAGAAATATAATATATGAATTAAGACCAATGAGTGTTGATGATCTTGGATTTAAGAATGCTATTATGAATATGATTGATAAATTTAATAGAGAAAGTAATGTAATTACATATTATTCATCAGTTAATTTTGATGATGAATTAAGTATCGATTCAAATCTTATTATATCAATACTTCGAATTATAAATGAATTAAATAGTAATGCAATTAAATATTCTAACGGGACAGAAATTATAATTAACGTTACTCTTAAAGATAACAATGTTATTATTGAATTTAAGGATAATGGAAAAGGATTTGATTATTATAATACTGTTTATGATAGAAATAAAAATTCTGGATTTGGATTAACAATGTTAAAAGAACGAGTTGCATTATTAAATGGAAATATTAAATATATATATGATAATGGTTCGGATTTTTTTATAGAAATACCAGTTTGGTAAGAAAGGGGTGTAATTATGGCGGTTAATATATTATTAGCTGATGACCATAGAATGGTAAGAGAAGGTTTAAAACAACTTTTAGAAACTGATTCAGAGATAAATGTTGTGGCAGAAGCAGGAGATGGGTATGAATGTCTCAATCTTACTAATAAGACAAAACCTGATATTGTTTTATTGGATATTAATATGCCTAATATGGATGGAATTCAGGTTCTTAATATAATGAAACAACAAAAAATGTTATGCAAGGTTATTGTACTTACAATACATAATGAAATTGAATATCTGGTTAAAGCATTAGAAATTGGATGTGACGGATTTATATTAAAAGATTCTGATTTTGATACATTAAAGAAAGCTATATTTTCTGTTTATTCTGGTGAAACATATATTGAACCTTCTCTTATGCCATTACTTAATTCCAGTCTTGCAGAAAGAGATGTATTAAAAGAAAAAGTATCAGATCTTACAAGACGAGAGATGGAAGTGTTGAAAATGATTGCATCTGGTGCATTTAATAAAGAAATCGCATTGACACTTAATATAAGTGAAAGAACAGTAAAAAATCATGTATCTAACATATTTAAGAAAATAGGTGTTTCTGATAGAACACAGGCTGCAGTGTTTGCAATAAAGAATAATATAATTAGTATAAAATAGTTTAACAATTAATATTACTTATTATGATTGAATAAAAATATGAGATGATATATATATTTCAAAATAGAAATATATATATCATTTTTTTATGTTTCACGTGAAACATAAAAAATATAATTTATTATAACATATTGTAATAATGTGTGCTATAATAAAAAAGATAAAAAGTTATTTATTAAATAAAATGATATGAGATTATGTTTCACGTGAAACATAGAACATATGGAATAAGAGGGTAATGTGGGAAGAATAATTGCAATAGCAAATCAGAAAGGTGGAGTTGGTAAAACAACAACAGCAATAAATTTGGCAGCATGTCTTGCAGAAGCTGGACAGAAGATTCTTATAATAGATATTGATCCACAGGGAAATACGACAAGTGGTTTTGGATTATCTAAGACAGACATTGAAAAAACAGTTTATGAGGTATTATTGGGAGAATGTAATATTAAAGATGCAATAGTAGAAAATATAATTGATAATCTTGATATACTTCCATCTAATGTGAATCTTGCAGGTGCAGAGATTGATTTAATTGACGTAGATAATAGAGAGTATATTTTAAAAGAAAGTATATTAGAAGTAAGAGACAGATATGATTATATTATACTTGATTGTCCTCCTTCATTAAGTATGCTTACTGTTAATGCAATGACGGCAGCTGATACTGTTCTGGTTCCAATTCAATGTGAATATTATGCATTAGAGGGATTAACACAGCTTATACATACGATTAATCTTGTAAAGAAAAAACTAAATCCACAACTTGAACTTGAAGGTGTGGTATTTACAATGTATGATTCAAGAACAAATCTGTCATTACAAGTAGTCGAAAATGTTAAGGATAATCTTAAACAAAATATTTACAAAACAATTATACCAAGAAATATTCGTCTGGCAGAAGCACCAAGTCACGGACTACCAATAAATCTATATGATCCAAAGTCTACTGGTGCAGAAAGTTACAGGTTATTAGCGGAAGAAGTAATGGGAAGAGAAGAATAAATATAATGGAGGATTGTAATAGTATGCCAACAAAGAACACTAAAACAAGTAAATCAAGAGGATTGGGAAAAGGCATTGGTAATCTGTTTCAGGAAGAAGATACTAATGATCAGAAAGTAGTTGTTAAGGAAGTGGTAAAAGAGGTTGTTAAAGAAGTTCCGGTTCCGGCAGAAACTAAATTAAAGATTTCTCAGATTGAGCCTAACAAGAATCAGCCAAGAAAAGCATTTGATGAGGATGCACTTATAGAACTTTCAGAATCAATAAAACAGTATGGAGTGTTACAGCCACTTCTTGTTAAAAAGATGGATAAAAATTATCAGATTATAGCTGGTGAAAGAAGATTCAGAGCTGCAAGACTTGCGGGTGTTAAAGAAGTACCGGTTATTATTAAGGACTATTCATCACAGGAGGTTATGGAGATAGCTCTTATTGAGAATATACAGAGAGAAGATCTTAATCCAATAGAAGAAGCACTTGCATATCAGCAGCTTATTAAAGATTATAGATTAAAACAGGATGAAGTTGCAGAAAAGGTGGCAAAATCAAGAACCGCAATTACAAATTCGTTGAGATTATTAAAGCTGGATGAAAGAGTTCAGGAAATGGTAATCGAAGGAAAATTAAGTAGTGGTCATGCAAGAGCAATTATTAGTATTGAAGATAAAGAAAAACAATACATGGTTGCACAGAAGATATTTGACGAAAAACTCAATGTGCGAGATGTTGAAAAACTTGTTAAAAATATTGATAAGTTAGATAAATCTGTGGAAAAGACAAAGCCAGAAAATGATTTTGTATATAGAGATTTTGAAGAAAAATTGAAGAAAATCATGGGTACACAAGTAGTTATCAAAAATAAGAATAATAACAAGGGTAAAATTGAAATTCAGTATTATTCACAGGCAGAGCTTGAAAGAATATATGATATGTTAAAGAAAATTAATGAATAATTAAGTATATATATAATGTTACTATATAACTAATTTAATAATATATTAATAAGCTAATATACAGAAAGGAAAAATTATGTTAGATGTATTTGGATTATTTAAAGTGGACACACTTTATGTAGTTATAGGTCTGCTTGTAATAACAATTGCAGCAATAGTTCTTGCAATTGTTGCAATATGCAAGGCTTGTGCTATGACGAAAAAGTATGAGATGATGATGGAAGGCTCTGATGGAAAGAGCATGGAGAAAATGGTCAGAAAATATACCGATGACATTATCAATCTTCAGAAGACAAGTGAAGATAATACAGAAGCTATTAAGGACATATATGAAAAGATGCAGTTTACATTCCAGAAGGTTGGTGTTAATAAGTATGATGCATTCCATGAAATGGGTGGAAAGTTAAGCTTTGCGCTATGTATGCTTGATAAGAAAGACAATGGATACGTTGTAAATGTAATGCACAGCAATGATGGCTGTTTTGCTTATATTAAGGAAATAGTTAATGGAAAGTCTTATATTGAACTTGGTAAAGAAGAGGAGAAAGCTGTTAAGCAGGCACTGGCCGGACGTATGGGAGACGAAGAATTAAGTAAAGAAATTAACGATTTAATGCAGAAAGACAAAATGTAATTGAAAATATACAGAAAAAGGTGCATAATAGCATTTGGTAAATTTGATAAAATAGTGTCAATGATAGGACACGGAAATGAGGAGTAATGTTAGATTTAAAATTTGTCAGAGAAAACCCGGATATTGTAAAACAGAATATTAAGAATAAATTTCAGGACAGAAAGCTTCCACTTGTAGATGAAGTAATTGAGCTTGATGCTAAAGCTCGTGCAACACAGACAGAAGCTGATGAATTAAGAGCAAACAGGAACAAGCTTTCTAAGCAGATAGGTGCTCTTATGGCACAGGGAAAGAAGGAAGAGGCAGAGGCAGTTAAGGCACAGGTAAGTGCAGATGCAGCAAAGCTTGCTGAATTAGAGGCTTCTGAAAAGGAACTTAATGAAAAGGTTAATAAGATTATGATGACTATTCCTAACATCATAGATCCTAGTGTACCAATCGGAAAAGATGACAGCGAGAATGTTGAAATTGAGAAGTTTGGTGAGCCTATAGTTCCTGATTTTGAAGTACCATATCATACAGATATTATGGAAAGATTCAACGGAATCGATATGGATGCAGCTGGTAAGGTTGCTGGTAATGGTTTTTATTACCTTATGGGAGATATTGCAAGACTTCATTCAGCAATTATCTCATATGCAAGAGATTTCATGATTGACAGAGGGTTCACATACTGTATTCCTCCTTATATGATAAGAAGTAATGTAGTTACCGGTGTTATGAGCTTTGATGAAATGGATGCCATGATGTATAAGATAGAAGGTGAAGATCTTTACCTTATTGGAACAAGCGAACATTCAATGATTGGTAAGTTTATTGACACAATTACACCTGAGGAAGAGCTTCCTAAGACACTTACAAGCTATTCTCCATGTTTCAGAAAGGAGAAGGGTGCACATGGTATCGAGGAAAGAGGTGTATATAGAATCCACCAGTTCGAGAAGCAGGAAATGATTGTTGTATGCAAACCAGAAGATAGCAAGATGTGGTTTGATAAATTATGGCAGAATACAGTAGATTTCTTCAGAACAATGGATATTCCTGTAAGAACACTTGAGTGCTGTTCAGGAGATTTAGCTGACCTTAAGGTTAAGTCTATTGATGTTGAAGCATGGTCACCAAGACAGAAGAAGTACTTCGAGGTTGGTTCATGTTCTAATTTAGGAGATGCTCAGGCAAGAAGACTTAAGATAAGAGTTCAGGGTAAGGACAAGAACAAGTACTTTGCACATACGCTTAACAACACATGTGTTGCACCCCCAAGAATGCTTATTGCTTTCCTTGAGAATAACCTTCAGGCAGATGGAAGAGTTCTTATTCCAGAAGCTCTTCGTATGTACATGGGTGGTAAGGCAGAATTAGTACCAGTTAAGTAATATGAATACTAAATAGATATTATTAAAAATGTGGATAAAACATATCAAATGAATATGTTTTATCCACATTTGTTTTATGTTATCCACAAATTTTGTGGATAAGTGTGTTGATTCTGTGGGAAATCCATTAAAATGCTGTTAAAAACCAGTATTTTAATGTGGAAAACCTTGTATATATTGGTATGTGGAAAACTTTTACTGGAAATCTACAACATTTATCCACTGATTAAGAAGTTCTTTTTCTTCTTCTTTATTCTTAGTAAGTCTTGCTGCTGCAACTAATGGAAGCCATTCATTAACATATGAACGTTTTGTGTTAGTTAATTCACAGAAAGCACTTATGTACTTTTCAGGAATATCACTCTTGTCACCAAACTGTAATTTGAGAAGTAAAAATGTATTCGCAATATCGGCAGATGCATTACCCTGTGTAGCATGTACCCAGTCAACTGCTGTGATTTCTTTGATATTTCCCTTGGCATCAGCAGTAACAATAATATTATCAGGACAATAATCTCCGTGACAAAGCTTAGTATGATTCTTCATGGAATTAAGCCTTGTAAGAAGTTCATACTTAACGCTGTTATCAAGTTCTTCAATAGAGTTAATCTGGCGGTTCATTTTATCCTTTAATACCAGAAGAAGTGGGTTAGACTTCTTCTGGAAAGATATCTGGTATTCAACCATTTTCTTAATATAATCATCAGCCTTGTTAGGGTATTTTTCAATTAATTGTGTAAGAGTAGGACCTTCAACATATTCACTTGTGATAGACCATTTACCGTCAGTAACAGCAACCTCTAAAAGCTTTGGAATATTAACGCCTGCGTCTTCAACTCTAGAAGTATTAAGAGCTTCATATAAAACATCTGATTTGTTGTAGGTCTTGGCAAAGACCTTAGTAGCTTTGCCAAGACCTACATATACTGATTTTAACTTAGATTTTGCTAAATATTTTTTCATATGACATGTCTTCCTTTCTTAAAATAATAATGATGATTATTTACCATAGTAAGCCTTTAAGTACATGGCTTTCATTTCACTCATAAGAGGATATCTTGGGTTAGCACCAGTACACTGGTCATCAAATGCAGCTTCTGTCATCTCATCAAGAGTTGCAAGGAAGTCTTCCTCTTTAACACCATAATCTGCAATAGTTTTCTTAATTCCTACCTTTGCCTTTAATTCTTCAATAGCCTTGATGAGGTTTTCAAATTTCTCATCATCATCTTTACCCTGAATTCCAAGGAAGTCAGCACACTCAACATAACGTGCTTTGCAATGTGGATACTGGTACTGTGAGAATGTTCCCATCTTTGTTGGAACCTCTGCAGCATTGAATCTCATTACATCAGTGATAAGAAGGGCATTAGCAATTCCGTGTGGAAGGTGGTGATATGCACCAAGCTTATGTGCAAGTGAGTGGCACACTCCAAGGAAAGCATTAGCAAAAGCCATACCAGCCATAGTAGAAGCTGTTGCCATCTTTTCTCTTGCAACTGCATCATGTGCACCTAATTCATAAGCTGCTGGAAGATATTCAAATATATTCTTCATAGCCTGTAATGCAAGACCATCTGTATATTCTGTTGCCATAATGGAAGCGTATGCTTCAAGTGCATGTGTAAGTGCATCAATACCAGAAGCTGCTGTAAGTCCCTTAGGCTGATTCATATGCATGTCAGCATCGATAATAGCCATCTTAGGAAGTAATTCATAGTCAGCAAGTGGATATTTCTGACCAGTTGTTTCATCAGTAATAACTGCAAAAGGAGTTACCTCTGAACCTGTTCCAGAAGATGTTGAGATAGCGACAAAGTAAGCTTTCTCACCCATCTTAGGGAATGTGTATATTCTCTTTCTGATATCCATGAAACGCATAGCCATATCAAGGAAGTCTGCCTCAGGATGTTCGTACATAACCCACATAATCTTGGCAGCATCCATTGCAGAACCACCACCAATTGCGATGATTACATCAGGTTCGAAAAGTCTCATAGCTGCTGTACCTTCTTTAGCACATGCAAGTGTTGGATCTGGTGCTACATTATAGAAAGTAGTATGCATGATTCCTAAAGAATCTAACTTATCTGTGACACATTTGGTATAACCGTTCTTATAAAGGAACTGGTCAGTAACGATAAATGCTTTCTTCTTACCCATTACAGTTCCAAGTTCATCAAGGGCAACAGGTAAGCAGCCCTTCTTAAAGTAAACCTTCTCAGGTGCTCTAAACCAAAGCATATTCTCTCTCCTCTCAGCGACAGTTTTTACATTAAGCAGATGTTTTACTCCAACGTTCTCAGATACTGAGTTTCCGCCCCAAGAGCCGCATCCAAGTGTAAGAGAAGGAGCCATCTTAAAGTTGTAGAGGTCACCGATTCCACCGTGAGATGAAGGTGTATTGATAAGGCAGCGGCATGTCTTCATTCTTTCAGAGAATTCAGCAATCTTGTCTGCCTGTGTTTCAACATTAATATAAAGAGATGATGTATGACCAAATCCACCATCTGCAATCAGGTGTTCAGCTTTTGAAAGAGCATCTTCAAAATCTTCTGCCTTGTACATTGCAAGGACAGGTGATAACTTTTCATGAGCAAATTCTTCTGAGAGGTCCACAGATGTTACTTCACCGATAAGAATTTTAGTTTCTTCAGGAACAGTAACGCCTGCTAAAGCAGCAATAGTATGGGCTTTCTGACCAACAATCTTCGCATTAAGGGCACCGTTGATAATAATAGTCTTTCTTACCTTTTCTGTCTCGCTCTTATTAAGGAAGTAGCAGCCTCTGTATGCAAATTCTTCTTTAACAGCCTTGTAAACCTTCTTGTCAACAATTACAGACTGTTCAGAAGCACATATCATACCATTGTCAAATGTCTTAGAATGAATAATTGAGTTAACAGCAAGTATTACATCTGCTGATTCATCGATGATAGCAGGAGTATTACCAGCACCTACACCAAGTGCAGGCTTTCCAGAAGAGTAAGCAGCTTTAACCATTCCAGGTCCGCCGGTAGCTAAGATAATATCTGCTTCCTTCATAAGTGTATCTGTAAGCTCAAGGGAAGGAACATCTATCCAGCCAATGATTCCCTCAGGGGCACCTGCTGCAACAGCAGCTTCAAGAACAACCTTAGCTGCTGCAATTGTCGATTTCTTAGCTCGTGGATGTGGGCTTATGATAATACCATTTCTAGTCTTAAGTGAAATAAGAGTTTTGAAAATAGCTGTTGAAGTTGGATTAGTTGTTGGGATTACGGCTGCAACAACTCCAATAGGTTCAGCAACCTTTTTAATTCCATATGCCTTATCCTCTTCAATAACACCACAAGTCTTAGTATCTCTGTAAGCATTATAAATGTATTCAGAGGCATAATGATTCTTGATAACCTTATCTTCTACAATTCCCATACCAGTTTCTTCAACTGCAAGCTTGGCAAGAGGAATTCTTGCTTTATTGGCAGCAAGTGCAGCAGCAGTAAATATCTTATCTACCTGTTCCTGAGTATAAGCTGCGAAGATGCGTTGAGCCTCCCGTACACCGGCAAGCCTTTCTTCAAGAGCTTCGACTGTGTCAACAATTGGGTAATTCTCAGTTAAATTCTTTGACATAACATTTCCTCCATAAATTGATTCGTGTAATATTGATTGATAATAATTTAACAATGTCAATATAACACTAATATAATTATAAGTCAATATTCATTGTAATATTAATTAAAATATGCTATCTTTTACCTAGTAACTGGGGGACTAATAAATCTTTTGTTAAGGATGGAGCGGCTTATGAAACAGGTTAGTGTTGATAATCTTAAAGAAAACGATATATTAGCTTTTCCTATATTGTCGCATTCGGGGACTGTTCTTATTCATGCGGATGTTGCTCTGACAGAAGAACTTATTGAAAGAGCAATTAATCTTGGAGTAAGAACTGTATACATAAAAGACGAAAAAGAGGGAATTGTCAGGGAGAATACTTCTGATAGTGATACGGCACGGGAAGAGGAAGAATATCCATACAGACTTGAAGAAACTGCCAATAATTCAAGGCAGATAGTAAAAAAAATATTAGAAAAACACATTTATAAACATAATGAAGAACTTAAGATAATTGTTAATGAGGCACAGAGAATACTTGATACAGTTATTGCAGAGCCGGAGGTTGTGAATAATATTACTGAAATCAGGAATGTAAGTACTGACATGTATACACACTGTATTAATGTATGTACTTTGTCAACAATTATGGCATTAAGGCTTAAAATGAGTAATAAACAGATACATAATATTGCGATGGGAGCAATACTTCATGATATAGGACTCAGATATATTAATGTTCCTTATGTTAATGTTAGTGAGAATAAGATGACTAATAAAGATGCTGTTGAATATAAGAAGCATACTATATTTGGATACAGCTCACTGCAGGACGAGGAATGGCTTCCTGACGTGGCAAAGGAGATTATTCTCTTTCACCATGAAAGAATTGATGGCTCAGGATATCCTTTCCAGCATAAGGGTGACAGGCTTAAACCAGAAGTTAAGCTTGTTTCTATCTGTGATGATTTTGACAGTATGATAAGTGGCATAGGCAGTGAGAAGATGAAGATATATGAAGCTATTGAATACATCAAAGTGCATTCGGGAGTAAAATATGACCCTACAATTGCTTCAAAATTCTTAGACTCAGTTGCTGCATACCCTGTCGGCTGTACAGTTTACACAAGTGATGGCGAAAAAGCTGTAGTTATAAGACAGAATAAGGAAGCTGCTGACAGACCTGTTATAAGAATGACAGAGCATGCAGATGGAACACCTTATACTGAAAATGTAGAGTATAACTTATTAAAGCAGCTTACTATGTTTATAGTAGATACAGAATAGAGCATTGGAGCAGCTATGAATTTATATATAAGAACCCTTGGATTTGATAATATGACATCAGAGGCTGAGGCAAAATTTATAAAAACAGGAATTAGAGAAAGCATAAAAGAAGGATTTGTGATACGCCACGAGAAATTAGATCGTGGCGTTATTATCTTGCGCCTTAGCAACTCAACCGGATTGTATGTGTATGGAAGATATGAAAAGAATGTTTTTAAATATGAGTATTATTTTCCGTTTGTTGTGGGGAAGGCTTTAAGTGACAATGAGGAGATGACTATTGAGAGACATCTTGACAAGGAATCCTATGCAGTTATATGTGATGAATTAAAGACAGGAGTAACGCTTATATTTTATCTTCAGAATGTAATGGATTATCTTGATTATCTGTACAGTGGTAAGGATTTTAATGCAGATGATTTTAATCCTGACAGAAAGAACGAAATTGGTAAAGTACCAATCAGAAACAAAAAGGTGGCACTTACAGGACTGTCGCTAGGTGGAATTATTATGCTTCCGGTGAGAAAGGAAAGAAATTCTAAGAAAAGCAGACAGGATGAAATTGCAAGAAAGAATCTTATTCAGGCTGCAAAGAATGGAGATGAGGATGCAATTGAGAGCCTTACAATTGAAGATATTGATACATACAATGAACTTTCTAACCGTGTCATGAAGGAAGATATATTTACTATAGTAGACTCAACATTTATGCCATGCGGTGTAGAATGTGACCAGTATTCCGTCATAGGAGAGATTCTTGAACTGCGTGAAGAGGAGAATATATACACTGGTGAGAAGATATATATTATGGTTCTTGAATGTAACAGTCTTATTATAACTACAGCAGTTAATAAGGAACATCTGCTTGGAGAACCAGCCATAGGCCGCAGATTCAAAGGACAGATATGGCTTCAGGGAAATGTAAGATTTACTGACTGATATTGTTGTTAAATATATGCTTTCATAATAAATTGTATTTAATATAGAAATTTACATATTATTACAAATGTGGTATTATAATACAAGGCATATAAGAAATCGGAAATGTCAACTAAATATTATTAATTATCAACGAGGAGGGAAAGCTATGAAGTTTTTCAGAAAATTAGGCTTTCAGCTTGTTTTATTTTTCGTTGTTGCCATTACAATTCCTATTGTAATGCTTATGGTAAGTTCAATTACAACAACTTCGTCTTCAATGGAAAATAACATGAAGGTAACAAGTGAGCAGACTTTGAATGAAGCACAGAATCAGTTTACTACATATCTTAAGACTCTGTCGCAGCCGGTAGATCTGCTTACAAGAAAGAATGAAGTAAAGCATCTTGAGGATCAGGGAACATTAAATGATAATGTTAAGGCAGTAAGAGATTCTCTTATTGCATCAGTAAAGGTTACTAATGGTGCAGAAAGAGCTTTCTTTGCTACTAATTCTAAGCTTGAGGTTACAGGTTGGGGAGAATATAACCCGGAGACCGGCAAGACACTTAGTAAGGGTGGTCTTGAGAACGGTGTAGACAGAACTAAAGAAGTATGGTACACAGATTGTAAAGGTCTTAAGGCAAGAAACAGCATTTATGCTTATTTTTCAAAGCCATATTACAGCAAGGATTTTGATAAGACAATAATTACTGTTTCACAGGAGATTAAGCATTCAGACGGAACTAACTATGGTACCGTTGGTATGCATATTGATTTTTCTGAGATTACAGATTTTGTACAGGGTATCGGACTTCTTAATACAGGATTTGTTGTCCTTGCAGATGAAGATGGTAATATACTTGTTAATAATGATAATAACAAGTATGTAACAGATTCAGTATCAGGATTGAATTGCTGGAGTACAGTTAAAGGTCTTACAGAGGATGATTATGATAAAGCATTTTCATTTGATGAAAACATTAATGGTGAAAAGGTACATGTAGTAGCATCTAAGGATGCTGTTACAGGATGGACACTTGTTGGTTTTATCAGTTCTAAAGAAACATCTGCTACAACTAATAAGATGATTAGCAATACTGTTATATTCAGTATTATCGCATTTGTTATTGGAATTGGTATTGCACTTGCAGTTACAGCTTCTATGACTAAGGAAATTAAGAAGGTTTCTGGACATATGAAGGATGTTGCAAGCGGTGATTTAACTGACAGAATTGATGTTAAGAAGAAGAATGAATTCGGTGACCTTGAGAACAACTTTAACAACATGGTTGAAAATATGGCTGTTCTTATCAAGGGTGTTGAGGAGAAGAGTGGAGTTATTGTTCAGGCTTCTGCTAAGATTGCCGGAGTATCTAAGTCTACTACAGAGACTGTAGGTCAGGTTTCAGAGGCTATCCAGAGTGTTGCAGTTGGTGCATCAGGTCAGGCTGACAGTACACAGACAGCAACTACTGAGGTTGAGAATCTTGCTGACAGATTAAAGGAAACCAAGGCATATGTAACTGATATCAGTGATATGTCTGTTGAGACACAGAAATTAAGTAATAAGGGTCTTGCAATTGTTGATGATCTTATCACTAAGGGACAGCGTTCAATTGATAATTCTAAGATTTCTAAGGATGTTGTAACTGAGATGGTAAGCAGCATTGAGAAGATTAATTTCATATCAGATGCAATTACAGAAATCACAGAGCAGACTAACCTGTTATCACTTAATGCTTCTATCGAAGCTGCAAGAGCAGGAGAGAGCGGTAAGGGATTCGCAGTAGTTGCTGATGAAATCAGAAAGCTTGCTGAACAGTCACAGCAGTCAACTGATGAGATTAAGCAGATTGTTAATGAGATTACTATTAAGTCACAGCAGGTTGAGCAGACAATGGACGAGTCAGTTGGTATTATAGAGGAGCAGAATGTATCTATTAAGGATGCTAAGGAACTGTTTAATACAATTTCTGATTCAGTTAACGGACTTAAGGAAGGTCTTGATAATATTACACAGCTCAATGAAGCTATGGATACTAACAGAAATAATGTTGTAAGCAAGATGGAAGATGTTGCAGCAGTAGCAACTGAGACCGCAGCAGCCTCTGAAGAGGTTACAGCATCAGCCGTTGATGTTGAGCAGACAATGCACGACCTTAACGAATTTACAGTTGAACTTGATAATATTGCTGAAGCTCTTAAAGAGGCTATTGATAAGTTCAAGTTACAATAATTAAACTAATCCGATAAATGTGTTTATGGAAGCTGCCACTCAGGCGATTGTAATCGCCGGGTGGCAGCTTCTTTTTAATCTCATGGTATCATTGACCTTGCTGATGTTTTGTGATAAAATCTCTCTTGGTGTTTAGCCAAGTTGTTCTCATAGTTAAGTGGATATAACGGGGACCTCCTAAGTCTCAATCCCCAGTTCGACTCTGGGTGGGAACATTTATATTAACAAGTGATGGGCAGTGGCGATGGGAATCGTTGCTGCTTGTTTTTAATTGGGATTGAGCTTCATGGATATGTTATTGTGATGAAGCTTTCTGACTTAAAAGAAGTTTTTGTCTTTTACAGATATTCAAAAGTAATCTAAATCAGTATATGAGAATGATCGAATTGATATAAAGAGCAGTATTGTACTGGAGATTGCAAAAGCACTGGGATGTACAGGATATTATCTGTTGGAGGGAACTGGCGTAATTATCATTGATGATAGAATTGCGACAATTTTGTCAGGAATAAAAAGTAATCATGTAAAGGAAATTGCTTTAAAACAAATACAGGTATTAACTGAAATAGAAACTGACCACTCTAATAAATAGAATGGCCAGTGCAGTTTCAAATGATTTTTAAAGGGAATTGCTTCCGGATACTTAGCCCATGCTCTTGGATAAAATTTCATTTTTGAAATCAACGACTGTTTTCAGAAGGTCTATGTGAGAGAAGGCAACATCTTTTACTGGGGTCTGAGCCATTCTATAGAGATCATAGTAATGTCTGGAATATCGTTGTGGCATATCCAGATGTTCCGGTCTGTTGGCTTCGTGATGAAGAATTGTTGCCTTTTCCCAAAAGGTACGCTCTGGTGAAACGGTAAGAATTTCAGTATTTTTCTGCTCGAAGATTTTTGGGTAGTATACAGCTGTATATGGTTCAATGCTTGCAAGCTTAGCAGGCGTTCAGGCTGCTAATGCTCCGATTTAAAGGCGGATTACCTGTAGGGTAGAAGGATTTGTGAACAGATTTGGATAAGCGAAAATAACAGTCTGTTTGTCATTCTCATCTTTGTAAATATTAGAGTCACACCCAGTTCTAATGACAGTTCTTTTTTTATGGTAGGACAGAACTGTTCTGCAAGAAAAATATCAGCCCGGTTATTAGCTTCTTTATTAAATGCATCCTGTTTTGTATTGGATCGTTTTTCCCAGGGTTCCAGTTTTCCATAGCCCAGTATGCGCCAGTCAAGAATCAGATCAATATCTTCTGAAAAACGGCTGATCAGATTAAATGCTTTTGAAAGGCTTGTTCCACCCTTAAAAGTGATGGAGTCTTTCCATGGACAGCGGTGAAATAAATAATCCAGGGTAAAGCATACCCAGAAATCTTTTTCTACAATAGCATCATTTAAGCCCATTTTATCAGCGGTATTTCGGAAGAGCTCTCTTCTGTCATCATCTGGCAGACATGTAATTTTTCTCATAGTGTATTACCTCCGCATATTTGTCGTATTGTATCATAAACCCAGTCGGTGGATTTCGTTGCTTCTTTCAGACAAGCCTGTTTTTCAGACAAAGAGAGTTTTGTTGAAAGAATCTGGATAACTTCCGGGGTTATATTATTTTTCCCTAAGGTTTTCAATGCCTGAATTACCAGACTTGTCATATAGGACAGACCGGTAATTTCTTTATTAGTCCGGTGTTTAAATTCAAGTTTTGTAGAATTCCATTCATAGATTTTATATGGTCCGTCACTGATATAGAACCATATAGCCGTTACCTGAGTGGAAAGTCCAAGTAAATTAAGGGCAGTGTTCCCACATGGAGCAATGGTCCAATGATAACTGCGGGCTAATGCCTGTGCAACGGCAGCAGGATCAGCAGCTACATATTCATCGAGTAATTTACTGTATTTTGGTTTTTCATAAATTCAATTTATGATTCTGCGGAGAATACCACCTTGTGTCAGACGATTAAGATTACGTCTGATAGTTTCTGTATCTGCAATATCAGCAAAATCAGAATTCACAAAAATGCTTCCTTCAGGTGATTCATGAATTCGTAGCTGAATTTGTTTTGAATAACCATTTGCCATAGAAAACCTCCTTTTGTCCAGAATATTATATATTATTCGGGACAAATTTTTAATATAATCAATTAAGATTAAAATTAGTGTTCTGTTTATAAATATTTTGGTTCATTGAAAAAGTCTATTCAGAATATACTTTTTGTCTATTGTTTTGGGAACGATTTTTATTTCGTAGTTATCTATAATAATATCTATAAAGAAGAGTAAACGTATGAAAGCTCACGACATGCAGAAATACAAGGAGTACAGCAATGACGGAAAAGAACCTTATTAGAGTATATAAAGGAGCTACATCAGAGAAGCGCATAGATATTAATATCAAAAACTATACAAAATTCATTGGCATGCCTAAGCGTTCCAATACTTATCCGAAGCCGATAAGGCTATCAAATGAACAGAGAGCAAAGGCAAAAGTGCGAATGGAGAAATAAATATAATTTAAAGAAAGAATAACGCAGTTATCTGTTCTTGACTATATAAAATACGATGTGTATAATGTTACTCATAGTCAACAAGAAAGGGAAATAAATTATATGAATGCAGTGAGCCTTTTCTCATCGTCAGGAATAGGTGACTTGGGGTTGAAAGAAAATAAAATAAATACTGTTATTGGATGTGAACTTTTAAAAGAACGTATGGAACTTTTTCAAAGAAATTATCCAGAGGCGATTTGTTTTCAGGGTGATATTTGGAAGTTGAAGGATGAAATTGTAAAGAGTTATAAAGATAATTTTAATGAACCACCATTTCTTGTAATAGCAACACCACCTTGCCAAGGAATGTCATCTAATGGCATGGGAAAAATGTTAAATGATTATCGTAGAGGCGTAAGACCTAAAATGGATCCGAGAAATAGACTTATAATTCCCGCAATTGAGATTATAAAACAGCTAGAACCCGAGTGGATTATTCTCGAAAATGTTGCGAATATGGTTAATACACTTATTCTTGATCAAAAAGATCAACTAATAAATATTATTGATTATATCAGACGTGAATTAGGAGATATTTATGTAGGAACACCACAAGTTATAGATGTTGCAGATTATGGAGTTCCACAGCATAGAAGAAGGTTGCTTACAGTTTTGTCCAAAAATAATAATGCAAAAAAAGTATTTGCAAAAAAAGGAACACTATTACCAGATCCTACTCATTCAGAGACAGATACAATTTTTACAAAGCATTGGATAACATTGAGAGAGGCAATCGGAAATTTACCCAAATTACGTGCTGAAAAGGGTGCAAATGTAGATGAAGAATTCAATAAACTTCATAAGGTTCCAGTACTTGATGAAAAAAAAATCTGGTGGATTGACAATACTCCAGAGGGGCAGACTGCATTTAATAATCAATGTGTAAATAAAAAATGCATGTATCAGGGAAATCGTTTACATGGAGCATCTCATGATGAAGATGGTATAAATAAATATCATACAGATACGCCTTTGTATTGTGAAAAATGTGGATCATTATTACCAAGACCATGGGTGGAGGACAAATCCACAGGAGAAAAACGTATAATGAAAGGATTTGTAAGTGCATATAAGCGTATGAATTGGGATGAACCAGCTAGTACCCTAACCCAAAATTTTCAATTTGCATGTTCGGACAATAAATTACATCCTTCACAAACAAGGGTATTATCATTGTACGAAGGATTGATTTTACAGAGTATTGCAAATTACCCATATTCATTCGAAATTAATGGAAAACTAGTAAAAGATGGTTTGATTAGGGACACGATTGGAGAAAGCGTTCCGCCAAGAGTAATAGATTTGATATGTAAAAATATTATCGCAATTACAAATGAATAATAAAAAATTATTAAAGCTGAAGAAACCTTCGGCTTTAATAATTTTTAACTTTATACCCAATCCACTTTTTATTTGACAATATATCTATATATTTAGGATTATCAATAACAGCAATCCAACCATCACACATTTTTTTGACACCATAGCTTGTCATTATTGAAACACTGGTGGTTCTTCCACCGCCTTCTTTAGGTTCGACGATTTTTCCCCAATCATTAATATTCAAATCGTTTCTGTAAAAACAAGCAGCAACAGTAGGAACTTCATCGATGAAATCCCACAAGATAGATAGAAGATTGTTGGTCTCACGATGGTGAGCCTTCCAATCAAACGAGTTGACCTTATTAATTCGTTGTTCACCAATTAAAGGTTTGGGAATGCGTGACGCAGGTGGGGTACTTCCACATGTTGCTTTAATTTCTACACCACCATATTTGTATGGACTAAAAAGGGCCTTATCCTTAGGATACTTTTTGCCATCCTTTAATATATATAATGATTCAAAATATGCAAGAAGATGTGGTTTATTAGTAAGGAGTAAATCTGGGTAACCATCTTGGTGAAGGTTTGAATGTAAGCCATTGTGAGAAAAGCGCATTATACTTTTCCCAAAATATTCACCGACCATACCGCTCAGGTTTCGCATTCCGAGCACTTCAAAAATATTGATGTCAAATTGCTTTGTTTGTGCATCTAATGTCCTAAGTGCGTCATTGCAGAAGTTAATTGCGTCAAGAACATCCTGATTAGAAATGATTTGCTCATTTCCAATTGTTACATGATTTGAATCATTGATAATGTACTGGTAATTCATTATAATTCCCCCAAAATTAAATATCTTTAAAAAAATCAGAAAAAGTAATATCGAGAGCTAAAAGTAATTTTTCTAAAGTAACAATTGAAATATTACGTTTACCGGCTTCGACACCAGCTATATATGTACGGTCGATTTCGGCTTTTAAAGCCAGTTTTTCTTGACTAATTCCTTGCTGATTTCGCAACTCTCGTATTCGGCTGCCAACATAATTTTTAATCATACAAAGTGCTCCTATGTGCATATTTATTAAATAGAAGTTTAGAAATTTGTGGTTTATAAGTCAACGGACTATAAGTAACATCAAGGCTTTATAGAAAAGAAAAAGTTGTTAGCAAAAAGAAGATGAAACATGATTCAATATTCAGAGAAATCTAAGGAAGTCATTAAAGTTGAGCAGATATTGGTTCAGGAAAAGGCAAGGCTTGAACAAGCTAAGAGAAAGGAATCCAAAGATGGCTGCATTATTGACATTGTTGGCAAAAAAATAGATATATGTACTTATAAAACAACCATATTGTATTTATATGGCTGTTTTATTTTTTAGACAAAACATTTAAAAATCTAGTATAGAGGCATATAGAGGATATATGTTTCCAGCGGTATAAATTAAGACATTTTTTGAATTATTAAAACATCTTATTAATATACAAGTCCATATTCCTTGTGAGGTCGCAATAGATTGAGCTGCATATGGTTTATATAATAAAGGTGCTTTTGAAAGGCAAATAGATAGTTTATCAAAATCAGAAGAAGAAATAAAAATTTCTATTAAAATTTCATAAGGTAAGGGCTTGATATCGTTTTTTTTCTGCTTAGAAATATTCAATTTTAATTCATTCCATGACATAGTATGTGATACTTTTGAAAAATAGGCTTTATTCATAAACATTCACCTTTTCTTGACTGGATTTGTCAATAGATTTATAATCGTTATGTATATTTATATCCAAAAATGAGGTGCTTTATGAGTGAAAAGCAAAATTTATATATTGATATTTTTGCTGGTTGTGGCGGCTTGTCTACGGGGTTATTAAAAGCAGGGTGGACAGGTCTTTTTGCCGTTGAAAAAAATGCTGATGCTTTTTCAACATTAGAGCACAATTTGATCGACAAAAATAAGCATTTTTTATGGCCAGATTGGTTGGAAGTAAAAGAACATGATATAAACGAATTAATTAAAGAACATGAAAAGGATTTACTTAATCTACAGGGAAAAATAACACTTGTTGCAGGAGGTCCTCCGTGTCAAGGATTTTCAATGGCCGGAAAGCGTGACAAAAATGATCAAAGAAATAAATTAGTAAAATCTTATATAAAATTCATTAAACTTGTAATGCCTGAGGCAATAATATTTGAAAATGTTCACGGATTTACAGTTAATTTTAAGGACAAAAAAGGCACAAAGAAATATTCTTCTTATGTTGAGAGAGCATTGAAGAGATTAGGTTATAGAACTTCTCATAAAATTATTGATATGTCAGAATATAGCGTTCCTCAGAAAAGGAAAAGATTTATTTTGGTTGCTATGAAAAATCATTTTCCCAAGGAAGTTTTTTCATTATTAGAGAGCAATAGAAGAGATTTTTGTAACAATTGTGGAATAAAAAGTAGAACAACGGTATATGAAGCTATTAGTGATTTGGAAAAGGCGTGTGGAACTTGCGAATCTCCGGACACAAAAGGGTTTAAGGCTGGAATGTATGGAACTGCTCAATCTGGATATCAAAAATTAATGCGTCAAGGCATGGATGGTTTTAATGGACCAGTTGATAGTCACCGTTTTGTTAATCATCGAAAAGATACGGTTGCTTTACATGAAGACCTATTAAAATATGCTCCTATAGGAAAAAGAATTACTCCAAATGATAATATTGTTGAAGGCTTAAATCGTAGAGGTGTTACCGTGCTTGATAAGAATTCACAAGCACCAACCATTACATCAATTCCAGATGAGTTAGTTCATTATTGTGAACCAAGAATTTTGACAGTTCGTGAGCATGCAAGAATACAGAGTTTCCCTGATTGGTATGAATTTAAGGGAAAATATACATCGGGTGGTGCAAGAAGAAAAAAAGAAGTACCAAGGTATACACAAGTAGGTAATGCTGTTCCTCCATTATTTGCAGAGCAAATAGGAATAGCATTGATGGAGGTGCTTAAGGATGAAACCAAAGAATAAGACATTAGCATTTAAGGTAAGTTCTGGATTAAAGAATTTGATTGGCCGTGACTTAATAAGTGATAAGTATATAGCTATATTTGAACTGGTAAAAAATTCATATGATGCGAATGCAAGCAACGTTAAGATTTCTTATTTAGTTTCAGAACAGGGGATCGGAAAGATTATTATTTCTGATAATGGAAGTGGAATGACCTATGAAGACATAATTCAGAAATGGTTGTTTGTTGCATATTCTGAAAAAAAACCACAAAACAGATCTAAATCGGCTTATCGAGAAGAAATTAAGCGTGAAGTGGCAGGAGCAAAAGGTGTTGGACGTTTTTCATGTGATAGATTAGGAGCTTCATTACAATTAGTAACCAAAACAAAAGATGATATTTTAGCACATGTTGTAAATGTGAATTGGAATAAATTTGAAGTTGATGATACTAAAGAATTTATTGAGATTCCAGTAGATTATACACAAGTGACTCAGCTTCCAAGCGGTTATGATAGTGGTACAACTCTTATTGTTAATGATTTAAGAGAAGTATGGAATAGAGATGAACTACTTAAGTTAAAACGATCTTTGATGAAACTGATTAGTCCTGATGCAGATAAAGGTGAACTTCCTTTTGAAATAGAAATGGACGTTCCAACAGAAAAGGAAACTGATGAAAAATTATTGGAAGCATACCATAAAAACGATGGAAAAGGCAATGAGTCCAAAAAGAAAATAAATCCAGATCGAGATATTGTAAATGGAAAAATTAAGAATGATATTTTTGAAAAACTCAATATAAAAACAACTAACATTGAAGTCGTTATTTCGGAAGATGGTCGTAGTATCACAAGCACTTTGTCGGATAGAGGTCAATACATTTTTTCTGTTAAAGAAAAAAATCGTAAGTATGCTTTATTAAAAAATATACATATATCGATTTTCTATTTGAATCAAAGTGCAAAAATAAATTTTACACGTCAAATGGGTGGGGTTACACCGAAAAGTTATGGCTCGGTTTTTATTTATAAAAATGGATTTAGAATAAATCCATATGGAGAACCAGGTCAAGATATCTTTGGTATAGACCAGAGAAAAGCACAAGGTTGGAAAAGATTTTTAGGAACTCGTGAAATTATGGGGCGAATTTCAATAAAAGGAGATAATGATGATTTTGTTGAAACTACAAGCCGTGCACATGGGTTTATTCAAACACCAGCAGTAGATATGTTGGCGGATTTGTTTGTTGAAAAAGTGCTAAAGGTACTTGAAAAATATGTAGTACATCTTATTAATTGGGGGGAGCCATTAAAATCTAATCACAACCACACAGTCACACCAGAAGAAATTGGTTGCGAAATAGTTTCTCAATTCATTACTAACATCAATCTAGATGATGTGTTAAGTGTTGATTGTAATCCAACGATCATTAACAATAAGTCATTTGAAAAGGAATCAGATAGCATTTCCTCATCGCTTAAAAAATTAGAATCGGTGGCTGAAAAAACTCAGGATTCAGGATTATTACAATTGGCTCAAACTGTGAAAAAGAGAACCGAAGCAATTTTATCAGATAACATTAAATTGGAAGAGGATAATATTGCGAAGGAAAAGGAACTGACACAGATACGTCAGGAAAGTGAAGTTCGAAAGAAACAAGTATATTTCTTATCAGGTGCAGCAAACCAGAATGTAACTAATTTAGTTGGGGGATTTCACACGGTTTATACATTGACAGATGCAATAAGGGGGAATATAGATTTTTTGCGTGAGGAATTAGCAAAAGGAAAAGCATCTAGTGAAGAAACTATTCTAATGGTGATAGGAGAGATATATCAGGCAAATGAAAAAGCGCATAAGCTTGCAGATTTAGCTATTCATGGAAATCAGAAATTAAAACAGGATGGCGCAAATAGTGTATATGATTTTATCCGTCAATATATTGATGCAGACTTGGCTATTAAAGGAATTGAATATGTGATGAGTCCTTCAGATAATTCTTTTAATTGCAAATTTGATGCATCTTCTATTGGTATCATTTTAGATAATATTTCAAGTAATGCCTTAAAAGCGGGTGCAACTAAACTATATATAGATTTGCAAGAATTGCAACAATATGTTGAGATTTCTTTTACAGATAATGGAATTGGCTTGGAAAATGGTGTCGATGTTGACATGCTTTTTGAATGGGGGGTTTCTGATAATATTAGCAAAAAAGGATTTGGTATTGGACTTTATCATATTAAGCAACTTGTAGAAGAAATGAAAGGGACTGTGACTATCGATCCAACATATCGAGAAGGTTTCAGGATAGTGGTGAAATTAAGAAAATGAATACTTTTTTTAAAATATTATGGTTTGAAGACGAAGTTACATGGTTCAACATGGAACGGTTAAGAATCAATTCGATATTACAAGAGCATTATTTGATTCCGGAGATTGTTAGAAAAGATGGAGATGATTTTGATATTAGTGAGCTAACAGGAAATGATTATGATTTGATAATAATGGATTATAAATTAGCAGAGGGAACGACAGGAGATACGGTTGTGACTGCTATTAGAGAAAATAATATACTGACTGATATTTTGTTCTATTCATCAGAAGAACATAATATGCTAACTGCTATATCTAAAGGAATGCCACCTATTGATGGAGTGTATTTAACAAAACGAGATTATAATCTGTTTACTCAAAAAGCAGAAAACTTAATTAACAAAATAGTGAAGAGATCAGAAGACCTTGTGAATTTGCGTGGTTTTGTTATGGACGGTTCATCTGACTTCGAGGTAAGGATTCAAGAAATTTTGAATATTGTTTGGAACAAATTTACTGAGGATGAAAAGGGAATATTAGAGGAAGCGGTTCAAAGAACCATTAAACGAAATGAAGATAGAGATCAGAAAACTAAGAAAAAAGTATTAGAAGTGAATCCAACATTTCCCGCAGCTGTAAATAATATACATTTTTTTAGTCATTCAGATAGATTATATCTGCTTGACAAGGCAATAAAAATCTTATTGAATAATTATAGTTTATCTGAAGAAGAGGAATTTTCTTCATTTAAAGCGTATTATGAAAAAGAAATTTCAAATTATCGAAATGCTTTAGGGCATAGGAAATCTACAGATAATATTATCGAAATTACTAAGGGTAATTTTGTGCCTGTTGATGAGGCATTACACCAAAAAATGAGAAAAAATTTATCAAGATACAATTTACTGATTGAGCAGTTGGAATTATTTGTTACAGAGAAAATATAAGGAAAAGAGAAATTGACAAAGCAGGAACAAAATGCCAACAATTCCCCTTATACAACTATCAAAGAGTAGGTCATCTGAAGAATTTGAGAGTAGTTGTTGTATTCGTTATAGTAGGAATCCTATCAATGGTAAAAGATATAAAGAGATAATAGAGCATTTTGCTGAATACGGTAGAAATAGGAAAAACAACGGATGAAAATGTATATATATATGAGCAAATAATGGTCAAAAAACAATCGACATCCGACCTCACACACGTTATAATATAGGTAATCTAATAAGAAAACAGTGTTATCATTACCGCATATTGAGTGAGAATGGTATCCATAAATATGAATTCGTAGGAACGGAATGGTTGAACCCTCAGGGTGACAGTGTCACTCATTTGTCAGCGAGAGGTGCTTAACTTAGATGGTTTTCAGTTTTCTTATTTTGACATGGATTTACAGGAAAGGTAGAAAAATCAATGCTTTACTTGACTTGTATTAACTTAAAATAATATAGGTTTCCAGTATGGACTTGAACTCCTAAGTCTCAATCCCCAGTTCGACTCTGGGTGGGAACATTTATATTAAGAAGTGATAAGCAGTGGCGATGGGAATCGTTGCTGCTTGTTTTTATGTGAGGAGACTGTGTTTTAATAAGGCAATATGTTAATATTATAAAGACCAGCTTTCAGGAGGGGAAAATATGCAGGGAAAAGAAAGAACGTTCACACCAGAGGTCGAAAAAGTCTGGAATAAGGATTACCAGTGTGAGTATTACAGAGGGGTTATAATAGATGGAGAGGACAATATAGTTGAGCGTTGCACAAGAACCCATGCAAGCTATGATGCTGCATTAGACGAGGCGAAGAAAAAAATGGCTTACAGCCCATTATATTATCGTCAGGCAGGCGCAGATATAAAGGAAAAGCTGGAAGAGTATAAAAAGAAAAAGGCTATTGAAGAAAAGAAAAATGCCGTGGTTATTTTTGATACTAAGGAATTTAGTGAATGGCAGTATATGTATGAACCGAAAGATGGCGGAATACTGTACCGGTTCAGATATAAAAATCAGATGAGTGAAGCATCTGCATTTTTATCAGCTAAAAGTGGCTCATCAACTGTTGTTCCGCTTTTAGCAAACGAAGTATACAGGAAAGGTGAATCTGATAAAATATTTTATGAGAGCAGGATCAGAAGTGAGTACGATATAGAAAAGCTGCCGGGGCATAAAGACATATGGAAAATAACCTCTATTGTAAATGTTACACAGAATAAAAATCAGGACAGTAAGGTTACTGTCAGGTATCTTAAGTTTGGCAATCTTACCAAAGAATTTAAAAAGCGGGAGAAGAAGAAAACAATAGTTATTAAAAGAAAATGGGCATTTTACAACGACCTTATGGAATATATACACAATTATGCCGATATCAGATAATAAGAAGCATTTGTAAAATTGTGATTTCAGGGGGCAGGCATGAATATATCAAATATAATGGGAAGCGCAGATACCAGTATTGTTGCAGCTTCTAAAAAGAATAAATGGAAACTGACAGACTCTTTAAAAGATAAAATTGCTGAAATGGCGAAAAAAGACGCACAGAATAATGAATACATGGGAAATGAATTTAAGAGTATAAGAAAGTCAGAAATAAGCAAGGTAGCGCCAGACAGGGCTGCTTTGATTGGAAAATTCAGCTATCTGACAGATTCTGGGAATGCGTCTGTCATGAAGGAAGTGCAGGAAGCGGATAAAAGATGGCTGTGCATGTTATTTGGAGAGCCATATGAGGCAGAGTGTCAGGGAAAAGGCTTTGGTTCAGCAGTTCATGTATATAATGAAGACGGAGAAGAAATACTTACATATACAGGTGGTGTTGGCTGGCAGGCAAAAGAAACAAAGGCAGAGACAAAGGTTAATTCTGCTTTAAAAACAACATATTATGAAGCTTATTCGGCAGAAAGAAAGGCATTAAAGAGCAAAGAAAGTGATAATATAGCAGCAGGAGCAGATAATACATTTGATGCAAGAGCGTAGCTTATTGCAATATCTTCATAAAATATTATCGACATACGCCCATATACACGCTATAATATGTTTGCTTTAATATGTAGATATCACGAGATTAGAATAAGTAACAGAGGAAAATGTTTATGAATTATATTGTTATGGATCTTGAGTGGAATCAGAGTGCCAAGGGAAAACAATTTTCTGAGGATCATTTTCCTTTTGAGATTATACAGATAGGCGCGGCGAAGGTTAATGAGAAGCTGGATATTGTAGATGAGTGGCAGTGTACCATTAAGCCACAGGTGTATACAAAGCTGCAGAATACAGTCAGGAAGATACTAGGGATAACAGAAAATGACCTTGCTAACGGAACTGATTTCGTATCGGGTGTAACTGAATTTCTTGAATGGTGCGGTGAGGATTATACATTTGTTACATGGGGAAGCATGGATATTACTGAATTAAGAAGGAATATGAAGTTTTATGATGTTCCGGAGAATTTCCCAAAGCCGCTTCTGTATCTTGATCTTCAGAAACTTTACAGTATTAATTTTTCAGATGGCAAGACACGCATGAATCTTAAATCTGCAATTGATGAGCAGGGAATCAAGGGAGATGAGCATTATCATTCAGCAATGAGTGATGCAAGATATACAGCCAAGATAATGAAGAAGCTGGATTTCGACAGAGTTAAGAAGTTCTGTAGTATAGACACATTTACAATTCCAGAGTCAAGAAAGGACGAGGTATATCTTAACTTTGGAACTTATGAGAAGTATATTTCAAAGGGATTTGCTACAAGGGACAAGGCTGCAAGCGACAGAAATGTACGTTCCTGCAAATGTTTTTTATGTGGCAGGACTATGACAAGAACAGTTAAGTGGTTTGCCACTAATTCGAAATGCTATTATGGCTTGTTTACATGTGATGAACATGGACTTATAAAGGGGCGTTTCAGAGTTAAACAGACCGAAGAAGGCAGATATTATGCAGTCAGAATTATGAAGCACACTGATGAAAAGGGTGCACTTAAGATATATGAAAAGCAGATAAAAGAGAGAGAACACAGACGCAGGCGGCGTCAGGCAGAGAAACTCTCAGAACAGAAATAATGGCATGTCAGAAATTCAACTGACATGCCATTTTAATATATTTAATATCAGAACATTAATCCATATATTACTGCAAGACCAAGAATTACCTGGATAATTGTGAATCTGAAAACAACCTGTGTATCTGACCAGTCTTTATTCTTTCTCATATGGTCGTGGATTGGTGTACGAAGGTTCTTCATTAGGTTGATGTGAAGAAATCTCATGAATGAAACCTTGATAAGACCAAGTCCGCCATCGAGAATAATTATAAGTGCCATTGGAATATAAAGCAACGGTGCATGGAGCTTGAGGAATGTAAATGCTATAAATATTCCTATTGCTCTCGAACCGGCGTCACCCATAAGAAGCTTGCTTGGTGATGCGTTGAACCACAGGTAGCCGAGGATACACACAATCATAATAAGAACGGTGTGTCTGTAAGCTGATTCAATATTAAATGACTTAAAAAGTACATACACTGAAGCAAGTGTTACAACTGAAAGTGTACCGCATAAGCCGTCAACACCATCTGAACAGTTAGTAACATTGATACTTACCCATATAAGTATAATAATAAGTATTGCATAGATGATTGGATTAAGAGTTACTGTCTTTCCAAAGAATGCAAGGTCAAATGTGTTAGGGTTGTAATGCAGGTAAGTAACTGCCGCCATAACCGATATTGCAAGGTCAATAAGACCTTTCTTTAAATTACCCCATGGTGATGAAGCACTGTCATCAAGGTATCCGCTGAGCATTGCGGCAAGCACAAGTATAAGATAAATGATAAGCTCTGCACTTAAGTTTACGAATAATGCACATGTGACTGTGAATGTAAGAATGAAAATCATGCCGGCGCCTCTTGGCTTTCCAACTGATTTACTTCCATTAATGGCATAAGCTCTTCCGGCATCTCTTGGAAGAAGATTCTTGCCAAGAGCAATTGCAGCTATTGTAAATGCGAAGGCAAATAAAATGCTTACAAATGCTATGATGTTGGTGAAACTTTCGTTAATAATATAGTATATCATAAGAATTTAATACTCCTTTTCATCTTTCTAACTTATATAAAGCATTTGTTTCAATGCGATTTACAGTATAACATAATATATGTGAAATGAACATTTTTTTTGCTAATGAAATGTAGTAATTAATTTGCTAATGTGGTAATATACTATTAATTAATGGGATAATCTGAGGGGACCCATGAGTATCGTGTAGGATAATAATATAATGGAGGATTTTATGAAGAATATGCAAAAATACGAGCAGCTGGCAATCACAGAAGTGGATGCATATCTTTTTGGACAGGGAACTCATTATGAGATATATAACAAAATGGGTGCGCATGTTGGAGTAAAAGACGGAAAAGAAGGTGTGTATTTTGCTGTGTGGGCACCTGCTGCAAGGGAAGTCTATGTTATAGGTGAGTTTAATAACTGGAATGCATATGGTTATGATATGAAGAAGATTTCAGATGGTGGAATATATGATTTGTTCATACCAGGAGCTAAAGCAGGGGATATGTATAAGTTCCTTATTATTTCCCAGAGTGGAGAGGCTCTTTACAAGGCAGATCCATATGCTAATCAGGCACAGTTAAGACCAGAGACAGCATCAATAGTTGCCGATCTTTCAGGTTATGAATGGAAAGATTCTGAATGGGTTGAGAAGAAGAAGACAGAGAATCATCTTAAAGCACCTCTTTCTATATATGAATGTCATCTTGGCTCATGGAAGAAGAAAGATGATGGAACAGAGGACGGATTTTATACATATAGAGAATTGGCACCTGAGCTTGCAAAATATGTAACAGATATGGGATACACACATATTGAACTTATGGGAATTGCAGAGTATCCATATGATGGATCATGGGGATATCAGGTAACTGGTTATTATGCACCTACAGCAAGATACGGAACACCTAAGGATTTCATGTATTTTGTAGATTATATGCATGAAAAAGGAATTGGTGTAATTCTTGACTGGGTACCGGCACATTTTCCAAAGGATGCACATGGACTTGCTAATTTCGATGGAAGCTGTGTATATGAGTATGCAGACCCTAGAAAGGGAGAGCATCCTGACTGGGGAACGAAGGTATTTGATTATTCCAAGAATGAAGTGTCTAACTTCCTTATTGCTAATGGAATGTTCTGGGTGGACAAGTTCCATATTGATGGTTTAAGAGTTGATGCTGTTGCTTCAATGCTGTATCTGGATTACGGAAGGACAGAAGGAAACTGGGTTCCTAACAAATATGGTGACAACGGTAATCTCGAAGCAATCAGCTTTTTAAAGCATTTTAACAGCATGTTAAAGAAGAGATTCCCACAGGCAATAACTATAGCTGAGGAGTCAACAGCATGGCCTATGGTAAGTGGTGATCCTGACAATGGGGAATGTCTTGGCTTTACATTTAAGTGGAATATGGGCTGGATGCATGATTTCCTTGAATATATGAAGCTTGATCCATATTTCAGAAAGTTTAATCATAGCAAGATGACGTTTTCATTGATGTATGCTTACAGCGAGAATTTCATTCTTGTGCTTTCACATGATGAGGTTGTACATCTTAAGTGTTCTATGCTTGGTAAAATGCCTGGTGACAGGGAGGATAAGTTCAAGAATCTTAAGCTGGCATATGCATATATGTGTGGACATCCTGGCAAGAAGCTTTTATTCATGGGACAGGAATTTGGTCAGTGGAATGAGTGGAGTGAGAAGCGTGCTCTTGACTGGTATCTGTTAGAGGATGAAAGTCATACAGAACTTAAGGATTTTACGAAGAAGTGTCTGAAGCTTAATAAGAATTATCCATGTCTGTATGCTACTGATTACAGCAGTGAAGGATTCAGATGGATTAATGCCAATGATAAAGATAATAGCGTTTTATCGTTTATGAGAATCAGTCCGGATGGAAAGAAGAATCTTCTCTTTGTACTTAATTTTACACCAGTTGAAAGAGACAGCTTCAGAATAGGAGTTCCGTTCAAGACTAAGTATAAGCTGGTTCTTGGAGATAATGAAGCTGACCAGAAGAAGACTCTTACAGCCGTTAAGGGAGATTGTGATGGATATCCGCAGTCATTGCTTATTGACTTACATAAGTATGGAATAGCTGTGTATGAGTTTAACGGTGATGTTTCTAAGGTTCATGCTACGAAGATATAGGAGAATAATATAGAGAAAGGGAGCTGGTTTGGATTTTTATTAATTCTGAATTAGCTTCCTTTTTATTTGCTATAATATATCTCTCAATTATCCCACCATATCTGCCGAAATATTTATTATATGACAATGAGTGATTGTTTCAGATAGTAAATAAGAAAGGCAGCAGAATATGACATATACAGTTTCAGGCGCGAATTTTAATAAAGATGTTGCGGCACAGGGAACATCTATTAATTATAAAGAAAATAAGGCAGTTAAAAGTGAAGGTGTGGCAGGCTCATTTGCAGGAGTGGTAATCTCTGGCAGTGTGACAGCTGCAACTGAAAATACATATGAGGGACTTCTTAAGGAGGCAGATGATGTAAAGAGCCAGATTATGGCGAGTGCTTCCAGTGCAAAGATAAGCCTTAAGGCATTGATGATGAAGTTATCAGGTGCTGATGCGGTAAAATTAGATGAGGACGGCTTTAATCTTACAGATGCTACACCAGATGATATGGTTAATATTATTGAGAAAATTAAGATTGAACTTGCGATGCACTCTGATGATTATGTTAATTATGGCACAGCAGTTTCTAAGGATAAGATTGAGAGTGTGACTGGAAGTGCAGCAACAGCGGCAAGTGTCGAGAGCCGTATGCAGGGAGCAGATATAGCTGTCAATGATGAAAGTGTTGCTGAGGTTAAAGGCACACTTGAAAAGAGTAAAGAGTTAAAGCCATTATCAGAGAACACAAAGAATTACATGGTTGCTAATGGTATTGAGCCTTCAATTGCTGGAATATATCAGGCACAGGCGGCAACTTCATCAAGTATCAGTGCAGATGGCGTTACAATAGGAAGGTGTGTAAATGCAATATCTGACGCTGATTTTGAGGCTTTAAGGCCGGGAATTGAGAAGATAATTGCTTCGTCAGGACTTGAGGTTAATGATAATACACTTGCGGATGCAAGAGCATTTATTGATGCACAGATTCCTGTTACTAAAGAAAATCTTGAATATAAGGCACAGCTTGATGCGATAGATATTGAAAAGATTCAGGCTGACCCTGATGAAATGCTTAATAAGATACTTGATAACATGAAGCTTGGAGAGAAGGCAGAGAATACGCTCGTTACAGGTTCGCCAATTGATGATATAAGGACAGCTCTTGATACTATTAACAGGGCAGAGTATTCAGATGCTGCAAATGTGGTATCAAAAGGGGAAACATTTACAATAGCAAGCCTTAAGCTGGAGATGGATGCAAGAAGCTTCAGAATTGAATACAGTGCAGCAACAGTAAGCACAGGAAATAGTGAAGTTAGGAATCAGGCATCTGATGTACAGCAGGCAGCAGATAAGGCGTATGACACGCTTGTAACAGCAAGGGTTCTTATGAGTGCAAATGCGTCTATATATCTCGTTAAGAATAACATTTCTATTCTTACAACTCCGATAGATGAGCTTAATTCAATGCTTATGGAATATGAACAGGCGGATGAAATGTATGAAGAAGCGCAGATTGCATATACAGATGTTCTTGAAGCAAGAAAGACATTGAATGAGATAGTAAGAAATCCTGCGCGTGTATTTGCCAGTATGTTTGACAAGATGAATGAAACTTATGAGGCAGTCGGAACTCAGATAAGAGGCGATTTGGGTGATTCATTAAAGAAGGCAGTACAGGGAAGTGCGGATGATATTATTAGGGAGCTTGGACTTGAGGGAACTGATGAGGACAAGGAAGCAATAAAGGTACTGGCTGCTAATAACATGGATATGACAAAGGAAAATGTAGAGATAGTCAAATCTGTTAATGCAATGATTAATAATCTTATTAAGAATATGAAACCAGAGACAGTTCTTAATATGATAAAAGACGGAGTAAATCCAATGAATGCTTCAATTGAGGAAGTAAACGAATATCTTACAGAGGCTAATGATAAAGCATCTAAAGATAATGAGGAGAAGTTTTCAAAGTTTCTTTATAAGCTTGACCGTACCAATGGTATTACTAAAGAGCAGAGAAAGCAGTTTATAGGAATATACCAGATGATGAATATATTCACCAGAGATGCCGGAGTGGCAGCAGGTGCGCTGATTAAGCAGGGAGCTGAGGTCACTATGAATAATCTTATGACTGCATATAATTCAAGAAAGCATTATGACATGGACGCTGTTATTGATGAGAATACAGGAATGGCAGAGGTAAGCGGAATTGCTAACTATTACAGTGCATTATTTATGGCAAATGGTGGATTAGTTACCCCGAATACATTAAAGAATGTGGATAACTCATCCGGAATCGGAGAACAGTCCGTTGAAATGTTTATTGAACAGTTAGAGGATAACTATGATGCGGCAGCCGAGGAACAATATTATGAGGAATATCTTAAGGAACAGCAGGCAGCAGTGCAGGCAGGAGCTGATATATTGAGGCAGATAAGAAATGCAGATACAGAAATAAACAGTGGTAACATACAGGCTGTTAAAGCATTTTTAGAATCTGGACAGTTCCCGGATATCAGAGGTGTTAAGACAACACGTGATTATGCAAGGGATTCGATTGAAAAAATCGGACATAAAGAAAAACTGTCACTTATGTATGAAGAAATGAAAGATGAGACAGAGGAAGAACTTCAGGAGGTTCTTTCCAAAGCAGGAGACCTTGATACACAGATAGATGTCAATTACGAGGGATTTCTGGATTTAAGACTTAAAGACAGAACAATTGGATATATTAAGAATCTGGCATTAAGGCATGATTACAGAATACCATATATAACAGACTCAGGAAGTACAGGCATGCTGAAGCTTACTTTGGTTCAGGATGACGACAATAAAGGTCGTATATCTGTAAACATGCTAAGTAGCGTATTAGGAAAAGTTTCTGTTGAGGCTAAGGCTGACAGAGAAAGTCTTGGTATGTACATTGTCAGTGACACAGCAGTTTCAGATGAAGGAAGCCAGCTTCTTGAGGATATGGAAGAAAATTTAAAAGAAGGATTTGGATTTACAAATGTGACCGTCAACATTAGAAAATCGTCAGACGTGCCATATGTGACTTATGAAGCAGCGGCTGACAGTGTGGCAACAGATAAGCTGTATGAAATTGCAGCACAGATTGTAAAACTGCTTGCAGGCTAAAGATTTGCACAGAAAGTCCGATATATAGAGCATGAACAGGTAAATTGGACAGACAGAAAGGTTAAGATATGAGAATAGGAACTAATGTGGCAGCGATTGTTGCCAACAATGCATTACAGAAATCACAGAATAATCTGTCAACATCAATTGAAAGATTATCATCAGGATACAAGATAAATGGCTCTAAGGACGATGCTGCAGGATGTGCTATTTCTGAAAAGATGAGAGCACAGATAAGAGGTCTTAGTCAGGCCCAGAATAATACAGCTGATGGAGTTTCTGTTTTAAATACAGCAGAAGGTGCAATTACAGAAATCCAGAGTATGCTCACAAGATTAAAGGAACTTAGCGTTCAGGCTGCTAATGATGTTAATTCAGATGATGAAAGAGAAGCTATACAGAAAGAGATAGAACAGATTAATAACGAGATTGACAGAATATCTGATCAGACAGAATTCAATACACAGTCTCTTATTAACGGTAATCTTTCAAGAAGAGTATATTCAGATCTTCAGGGAGTTAATCAGATTTCTGTATCTGACAGCTATACAGCAGGTGTATATGGAATAACTGTTACTGAGGATGCAAGACAGGCTATAGCGGTAGGAGCAGGAAGTATTACCATGTCATCAACAGCTTATATAACAGAAGAACAGGCTGGAGCAATAAACATTAATGGCTACAAGATAAGCATTTCCGAAGGTGATACACTTGATAAGGTGATGGGAAAGATTATTGACGGAGTTAACATCACAGGGGGTTCTGCATTTACAGTTAAAGACCTTAATAATGATACAGCAGCTAATGGTACTGATTATGCAGGTTATGTACCAACAGCAGATTATGCTGGTTCAACACTTGTTATTATGACTAACCAGTATGGAAGCGACCAGAAGATGAATATAACATGTGATAATGCAGAGCTTGCAGATATTTTGGGAATACCACAGGCAGCAACACAAGATGGTATATATGTAGAAGGAAGCGATGTTAAGGCAGAGATTGCTACAGGAGATGATGGAAAGCGAATTGGTTTTGCTGATTCGGCAATTCTTTCAACAAAGGGAACTGTAATTACAGTAACAGATGTTAATAACAAAGAGTTTTCAATGGATGTTCCAGGTAATGCGGCAGGTACTGTATTTGACGACAGTAATAATGATGGACAGTCAGCTGCAGGTGCAGGTACAGCAAAAACTATAAGTCAGGAAGTAACAGACGTTGGAACTATGAGCATACATGTAGGTGCTAACCAGGATCAGGTAATCGTTATTGATATTCCAGCAATAACAACTTATTCACTAGGCACGGAACATATGAATGTCATGACTCAGTATACAGCATCAAGGGCGATATCTACTGTAGATGAAGCTATTAATAAGACTAATGAAATACGTTCAAGAATCGGTGCATACGAGAACAGATTTGATCATACAACTAATAACCTTGAGGTTTCAAGTGAGAACCTTACCAAGTCATTATCAACAATGATAGATACTGATATGTCAGAAGAGATGACTACTTATACTTCTGAAACAGTTCTTACACAGGCAGCTACGTCAATACTTGCACAGGCTAATGAAAGACCTTCACAGGTATTACAGTTATTACAGTAGTTTAAGATTCAATGGTTATATAGGAAAGGGATGCTATGACTAAAGAAACAATTAAGACATTTCAGTATAGAATTACACAGGCAACAGCATCACAGCTTGTTGTGATTCTGTATGATATGGCTATAGAATATCTTAATGATGCATGTGAGAGTGATAGTGCTAAGCAGGCACATAATAATATATATATGGCACAGAAGGTTATAGACCAGCTTATATGCGGACTTGATATGCAGTATGAGATATCAGCTAATCTTTTCATAATATATAATCATATGAAGAGGTCACTTATATCAGCATCTGTAAGCCTTGATAATAATGAGATTAACAGAATTACAGGGCTTTTAAAGAAACTCAGGGCATCCTTTTATGAAGTTAGTAAACAGGATGATTCTGAGCCGCTTATGAAGAATACACAGGCTGTATATTCAGGTCTTACATATTCAAGAGGTGGAATTAGTAATGAAACACAGACTGATAATATAGAAAACAGAGGATTCAGGGTTTAGCCCCGAATCCTCTGTTTTCTATAATCTGCGTCTTCTTCTGTTATAGTGTCTTCTCTGTCTTTTTCTTCTTGCCCGTTCTTCAATAATGTAGATGATAAAAAGAATAACGGCACCAATTCCAACAAGTATCCATATATTAATTCTGATACATGTTTTCGGTTTATAAGATGATGAAACATCATTATTAATGTATGGCAGCAGGCTTCCGGTATCTGTTCCGGCAGCAGATATATTAAGTGTAGTTGTGCCGACAGTATTATCGTTGTACAGGAACTTAAGATGTGTTGTCATAACACCATTATCATTGGTCATGTCATAATTATCATCGACCGTCATTGATACATTTGACAAAGAACTTTTATTAGGTATTGTGATAAATGAAGCATTTAGTCCAAAGTTTAGAGAAAGAGTTGAGAAAACAGCTGAGTTGTAATAGTTGTCATTAGAGAACATTGCTCCGAGCTGGCTTCCGGTTGTTGTTGATTTCTGGAAATTGGCAAATCCCCAGTCAAAAAGGGTTCTTGTATCAACATATCTTATCTCATCTGTGGCTTCCTTAAATACAACGCATATAAGACGCATACCGTCTTTTTCTGCAAATGTAACAAGTGTATTCTGTGATTCATCAGTATATCCTGTTTTGCCACCCTTGCAGTATTCATAATAGTAGGCACGACCCTTTAACATCTTGTGTCGGTGTCTTATTGTACGCTGTGCAGACATGTTAGTTGCAGGAATTACATATGCATCGGCAGTTGAATCAATGCTGACAAAAGAAGCATTGTTATAGCACCCTCTTGCAATCATTGCCATATCATATGCCGTTGTGTAGTGGTTGGTATTATATAATCCGCTTGCATTGGCAAAATGTGTATTCAAAGCACCAAGTTCTTTTGCCTTGGCATTCATCATATCGACAAATGCATCTATTGAGCCAGCCACATGTTCACCGAGGGCATAAGCCATCTCGTTGGCAGAATACAGCAGAAGTCCGTGAAGAAGCTGGTTGACAGTAAATTGCTCGCCTGCTTTTGAACTTAAGTTGGCATCCTCATATACATTAATTGAGTTAGCAGCTGACTGTGAAAATGTTACAACATCGTCCATATTACAGTTCTCAATAGTAAGGAGTCCTGTTAAAATCTTGGTTGTGCTGGCTGGATAACATTTTTCATGAGAGTTCCTCTCGAAAAGAATGGAACCTGTATCAGCATCAATAAGAATGCAGCTGTTTGAGTTAACATCAGGTGCATCCGGCCATACAGCCTTTGTGCTGGTTGTGTCTGTCTCACTGTAGACTTTGTTGTATGCTGCAGCCTGGGTATCCGCTGCAAAAGCTGAGAATACCAAAACAGTGGCAGATACAGCACTGGTTATCTTTATAAGTAATCCTTTTAAAAATTGCTTTTTCATTATAGAGATAATTCCTCCGATTAATAAAATATACAAATACATTGTAGCCCAGGATTGTACATAAGTAAACCCCGCTTGGCAAAAAGTGATATTTATGGTAAATAATATATAGGAAACTCAGATTTCGGCTATGTCTGTGTGCGGCATGTGCTTTCAGGATGACTTCGCTTAGCATGAGTAAATGCCGCCATTTGCAAAGTCTATTACAGTGCGTGAAATCAAACGCACTTCGTTTGGACGTGCTTTCACGCACTGAACTTATGCAGATGGTGGCGTTAACTCCTGCACAGCTTGTCATATTCAAGCGTATACCGCACACGGACATAGCCGAAATCTGAGCTAATATATAAGATAGGAGTAATGTATGAGACTTAGAAATGTACCCGGAGCAAGGGAAGTAATGATAGAGAATGAATATGTGTTTACAGAGCCAGAGGGGATGAAAGGCACATGGTCACAGGTTTTCGGTAACGATAATCCAATCCGTATAGAGATTGGTATGGGTAAAGGCACATTTATAACAACATTGGCAGCAAATAATCCTGATATTAATTATGTGGGTATAGAGAAGTATTCAAGCGTACTTTTAAGAGCTGTAGAGAAACAGGATGAGCTTCAGCTTCCTAATTTAAGATTCATCAGAATGGATGCAGAGGCAATATGTGAGGTGTTTGGAGAGGGAGAGGTAGACAGAATATACCTTAATTTTTCAGATCCATGGCCAAAAGACAGACATGCGAAGAGAAGACTTACCTCAAGACAGTTCATGGCAAGATATGACATTATATTAAAGCCGGACGGACAGGTGGAATTCAAAACAGATAATAAAGATTTATTCGATTTTTCATTAGAAGAGATTAAAGAGGCAGACTGGGAGCTTCCTGTTGTCACATTTGACTTACATAATGACTCTGTACTTAACGAGGGTAATGTAATGACAGAGTATGAGACAAGATTTTCACAGATGGGCAATCCTATCTGTAAACTTATCGCAGTAAGAAATCATTAATAATAAATGCATATACTATATAAAGGCTTTTGGAGAATTGTTGTGAAGAATAAAGCATTTGCAAGGAAAGTATCAGAAGTGATGTATGTGCATAAAGGTGCGAATTACAGAGTGGTAAGATTTAAGAATTCCCTCGACGATGTCGTGAGAATTCTTAATACCAAAAAATAATCTAGAGGTCATCGGGCGAGTCATAAGGCTGCACGGTGACTTTTCTTTTGTCCAGAAAATGCTGCACTGTAATGTTCAACAGGTAGCTTAATACGGCAAATACGGGAACTCCAAGGAACATTCCAATTACGCCAAACAGCGCCCCACCTACGGTTATTGAGAACACAACCCATACAGGCTTAAGACCTGTAGTACTGCCGATGATACGAGGTCCAATAAGCAGACCGTCAACCTGCTGGATGCAGACAATCATGATTACAAATATGATAAGTTTGATAGGGCTTGCGATAACAATAATCACACCGCCAATCACGCCACCGATGTATGGTCCGAAATACGGAATCATGTTCGTTATGCCGACAATCACGCTTATAAGAACAGCATATGGTAGCTTGAGAATCAGCATGATAATAAAGCAGATAATCATGACAATAATTGAGTCAAATGATTTGCCGATAATATAATTAATAAAAATGCTTGCACAATTCTTACAGATGATGCGTGTATTGTCTGCTGTTTTCCTAGGAAGCACGGCATATAAAAATCTCTTAAAATGATAAAAGATATTCTTATTATCAGAAATCATGTAGATGGACACGATAATTGCAATAACAAGGTTTAACACACCCGAAAGAATGGCCATGGATGTATTAAGAATGTAAGGAACCATATTGGTAAGTGCACCAGTCATGTAGTCAACAAGTTTAGGAAGAGCATCTTCAATCTTCTGATTAATGAAATTGTAATCAATAGAAGAATTGGCGTGCTTATCTTCAAACTCAGTGAACCAGTTGCGGATATTCTCGTACCATACAGGAGCCTGATTGGCAATCTCTGTAATACTTTTGTATATCTGAGGCACAACAAAGCCTATTAATACTGCAAATGCGCCAACTGCTATCAGGTAAGCAACAAGAATTGAAAGCATTTTGGCGGCTTTCTTGGACTTGATATGGCATACCCCCATGAAGAACCTGTTATAAAGGATCTTGATAAACGGATAAAGAACAAGCGCAATCATGCCACCAATAAGAAATGGTGACAGTATATGGAATATATTGCCCAATGACTTTACGGTTGCAGGCCAGTTACCAATGAACTTATATATAAGAATTGCACCTAGCACAAAAAGCAGACCATATATAACAATTGTAAAGTATTTGCTGTTAGGCTGAAATACATTCTTGCCAACAGCTTTGTCAGGTTTTGGCGGCTGTTCCTGTTCAGAATCAAGATTAATAGCCTCAATTGGAATATTGTCAACGTGTTTTGGCTGTTGTTCGAATTTTTTTAACTTCATATCAACTCTCTTTTCTTAATAAATGTATATTAAATATAAATATTTTCTCTTAAAATTGGGAATATAATAGAATTATAAGGGGTATAAAGGCACATATCAATATAAAAAACATGGTAAAATGATGAAAAAACAAGAAAATTATAAAAAAAGATAAATTGTTCTTAAATAAATACAAAAAAGTGCTTGCATTTTATTAAACCATGCTATAGAATATCACTTGTGCTTGAGACAACACAAAAGCACAGAACAAAATAAGTTATGCACCGCTAGCTCAGTTGGTAGAGCACCTGACTCTTAATCAGGGTGTCCAGGGTTCGAACCCCTGGCGGTGCACTGGAAGGTCTTATGATTTAGGGAATCCTAGGTTGTAAGGCTTTTATTTTTTTTATACAGTAAATAATTGCAGTAGCAGAAGGAATATTTACACAGGAAGCGTTGAGAGTTTATTTCATTGCAGATGGTGTGAATATTCCTTTTAGTATATATGTATATAAATATCTGTGTAGATATAGGTATGCGCAATACTGCCTTTTTGATTGGTAGCTTTTTTATGAATTTGAAAATATAGTGATTTATAATATGATACCTATAGGTAGTCGGATTTTTACATTTCTTATAGGAAGATTCTGTGAGAAAATTCCGTATTTTATGAAAAATTCCTATAAGCAGTTAGTTAATGTTTGATTGATAGGTTGAATATTGGTTATTAAGTGTGTGGAATGCCTGGAAAGGGAGGTTATCTGCCTATAAGGATATAATAAATACAAGTTTGATAGGTTGAGAGTTTCCAGAATTATAGGATAACAGGATGGTTATCATAAAACAATGTTAATATCTTGACAAGATGATATCAGAATGATATCATACAAATATCAACAAAGACACCTTTAAAAGAATAATCGATAACAAGATGAATAATCAGAGTGTCTAGGAGGTATTTTTATATGGAAGAAAAGGTTTTGAAGAAAAGCAAGAATGGTCTTGCAATGGTTACACTGTTTATATTACTTTACGCAGCAGCTATAGCAGCAATTATTGTCGGTTCGATTATGGTTGAACAGGCAGAGACTAAAGCCGGATGGATAGTACTTATCGTTGCAGGCGGTGTATACGCAGCAATAGGCTGGATATTCTTTATCGGTCTTAAGGTATTAAAACCACAGGAAGCACTTGTGCTTACACTTTTTGGCAAGTATGTTGGAACTATTAAAGAAGCGGGATTTTACTTTGTGAATCCTTTTTGTGTGGCTGTTAACCCAGCAGCGTCAACTAAGCTTAATCAGAGCGGTGATGTGACAGGAGATGGAAATAAGCTTGATCTGGCTAGCATGGCAGGTGTTGCAGGAATGGCAATTGCAGCAGGAAATAATTCACAGTCAGCTAATAAGAAGATTTCACTTAAGATAATGACACTGAGCAACAGTAGACAGAAGATTAATGACTGCCTTGGTAATCCTGTTGAGATTGGTATTGCGGTTATGTGGAAAGTGACAGATACAGCTAAGGCAGTGTTTAATGTAGATAATTATAAGGAATATCTTTCATTACAGTGTGACAGCGCACTCCGTAATATTGTCCGCATGTATCCATATGATGTTGCAGAAAATGTAGATACAACGGGAGATGGAATTGCAGATGAGGGAAGCCTTCGAGGTTCAAGTGAAGTTGTAGCAGAAAGAATAAGAAAAGAAATCCAGGGCAAAGTAGCAGATGCCGGACTTGAGATAATAGAAGCACGAATTACATATCTTGCGTATGCACCTGAGATAGCAGCAGTAATGCTTCAGAGACAGCAGGCATCAGCAATAGTAGATGCAAGAAAGATGATAGTTGATGGTGCTGTAGGAATGGTAGAGATGGCGCTTGAGAGATTATCAGAAAAACAGGTTATAGAGCTTGATGAAGAGAGAAAAGCAGCTATGGTATCCAACCTTTTAGTCGTCCTTTGTGGAAACAAAGATGCCCAGCCAGTAGTTAATTCAGGAAGTCTTTACTAATGGCAGATTCAGGTAAGAAACAGGTTCCTCTCCGGTTATCAGCTAAACTCTATGATGCCATTGCAGCGTGGGCAGAGGACGATTTCAGGTCTGTTAATGGACAGATAGAGTACCTGCTGACCGAGTGTGTACGACAGAGAAAGAAGAACGGTGCGCCAGTTCCACACGAGCTGGATGTTCCACCAGAGTTAGATATCAGGTAGAATTAACAAAAAATAAATATATAACTATTATATATTAAAACCTCCCCATACCGACATTATAAATGCTGGTATGGAGAGGTTTTTAAAATATACAATATTGAATAAATCGGACATCATATATGCATATCCGTTATCAGAAATTCTAACCGCGAGAATTAAACTTACTTGTCATAAGTGAATATAAATCATCTGATGAGTTAGAGGCGGCACCTGATGATGTATATGAGTTAGTAACATAATTAATGTTAGCCTTTGCAAGTGATGATACATTAGAGCCAATAATTCCAAGCCTCTTTGCAAATTCTGATGATGTTCCAAATGCTTTCTTTAAAGTATCTGTATCAGCTGCTTTAAGTTTATTTTCATCAATTGAAAGAGAACCATCGTCTTTAAGCGCAATTCCTACTGCAGATAATGTTTCAGAGTTCTCTTTAACTGCTTCCTTTAAAAGGTTAGAACACATAGTATTGATAGAACTTGATGTTTTACCAAGGGTGTTGTAGAGCTTATTATAAGAATCAACTACAGATTTGATATCCGCATATATTGCAGAATAATCACCGGTCCTTTCTGCATCAGCAAAAAGAGTAGATTTCTCATCTGTGAATTTAGCTGCATTCTCTGTAACAGAATCAGCATCATCTTTAATATTCTTGTAAGCGTCTTTCTGTAATTTCTTAGTAAGTGAAGATGTTGAAGTATCAATTTTTTTGGAAAGCAGGCTTGTAAGGCTGTCATTGTCATCATTCTGAATGTAATCAAGCAAAGTCTTTGATGAAGGCTCAATGCCTGCTTTAAGCTGGTTAGCTGCCAGCATCTGTGATGTAATCCGCATAAGTTTCCTCCTTATATATCAAGTGTGATTGAATACACATTTATCAGCTGAATATTATATCGGATAAAACCAGGTGAAACTTAACATACTACCTTCGAAAGGAGGTGGCATAATGTTTCCAGCATTTGACTATAATCATGAAAAAGATGAGTACAGAAACGGATACGATAATGGGCAGGGCGATAAAGGTTATGATGACGGTGAGAATGAATTTGCCAGCAATCTTGACGAGAGTGATGTAATGCGTCCAGTCAATTCGCTAGATGATTATACAAGTTTCCTTTTGTGGGGAACTGATTTTGATGACAAGAATAATATCTAAAAATAGTATTAATAATTTATTAATCTTTGAAAGGCTGATTGACTGAATATTTTCAATGTTATATGATAAGCGAAAATGGAGGTATGAGTTTAGTATGTATGGGTATATAGTTGTTGATCAGCCAGAACTTAAATTCAGAGAATTTGATAAATACCGCTCATACTATTGTGGTCTGTGCGATTCGCTGGCAGAAGCGCATGGATTGAAGGGGCAGATTTCCTTAAGTTATGATATGACATTTCTGGTTATACTTCTTACAGGGTTGTATGAACCGGAAACTATATACTCTGAGGAACGTTGCGTCACACATCCATTAAGAAAGCATCCTGTGAGGCGTAACGTTGTTTCAGATTATGTTGCGGATATGAATGTCCTTCTGACATATTACAAATGTATGGACGACTGGTACGATGAGAAAAAGGTCTTGAAAAGAACTTATGCCGGAGTATTGAAAAAAGATATTAAAAAGCTTGAGAAGAAATATCCGCATAAGGCAGAGATTATAAGGAAAAGCCTTTCTAAGTTGTCAGAATATGAAAAAGCACAGGAAACGAATATTGACAAGCCGGCAGAGCAGTTTGGCATACTGTTAGGGGAAGTTGCTGCCATGAAAGATGATGAGTGGAGTGATGAGTTAAGGGTGCTTGGCAATAATCTTGGCAGATTCATATATCTGCTGGATGCATATGATGATTTGGAAAAAGATGAGAAAAAGAACAATTATAATGTATTTAAGTATCATAAGGATGTAGAGGATTTTGATACATTTGCAGAAAACATACTTAAAGCATATATGGCAGGATGTGCAAGGGCTTTTGAGAGACTGCCGATTCTTGCTAATGCAGAACTGTTAAGAAATATCATATATTCAGGTGTATGGACAAAGTTCTACGCCGCCAGAAGAAAAAGAATTGACACTGCCGGTAAGCAGTTGGAGGAACATAATGACAGATCCATATAAAGTGTTGGGAGTATCAAGGGATGCTTCCGATGATGAAGTGAAAAAAGCATACAGAACACTGAGCCGAAAGTATCATCCAGATGCTAACATCAATAATCCTAATAAGGATCAGGCAGAAGAGATGTTTAAGCTTGTACAGCAGGCTTATAACCAGATAATGCGTGAGCGTGAGGGCGGATACAGTAGTCAGTCATACAGCCAGACGCGTTATGGAACAGGACGTTCAGACCATTATGGTTATGATGGTGATTATCAGAACCAGTCACAGGGCGGATATGGAGATTTCGGAAGCTTCTGGGGATTTGGTCCATTTGGATTTGGTGGATATACAGGAAGCTATGGTGGCAATGGATATGGCAGTGATAATCTCAATGGCAATGATCCTACAACAGTGCATCTGAGGGCAGCAGCTAATTATATTAATAACTCTAGTTATGATGAAGCTATTAATGTGCTTAACAACATAACTGACCGGGATGGAAGATGGTACTACTATAGTGCATTAGCACATCTTGGAAAAGGAGAAGAAGCAACTGCGTTGGAAGATGCCAAGCGTGCGTTGGATTCTGATCCTGACAATATGCAGTATCAGCTGTTGTATCAGCGTATTGCAAGCGGTGGAAGCTGGTATGCAGGAAGAAGGACACAGTATCAGGGACCGTCATCTACAACATATTGTACAGGCTGTGCTCCGTGGGTTGCACTCTGCCTGTGTTCAAATATATGTATGCCTATGTGCTGTGGCTATGGTTCAGGCGGCTATTATCCGGGTGGAAGCATATAATAATCAATTAATAAGGGATATTACCAGACTATTGTGTTAAGGTAACATCCCATTTTTAATGTTATTTTTCTTTTTTAATCCATGCATCAAGGTTGTTAAATAATATATCAAACTGCACAGGACCCATATCGAGTATATACTGATGAAAATTTTTAAGATTGAATTTGTCAGAAAGCTCGCTTTGAGCCTTAGTCTTTAACTGCTCAAATCCTAACATTCCAAGAACGTATTTGCAATAGTTGCCTGGGTCAGAGACAAATGCATAATACATTTCGTGGGCGACTGATTTATCATCAAAACCATACTGGCTGATGAATCGGTAAACATCATCTTCACTCCATCCATAGTAATTAACGCCAATATCCCCTTTTGCATAAAGGCACAGGACAGTGGCATAATTAGCAGCATACATTTTGTTAAGTGCATCGTTGCCGGTCTGTGCATAATTATAAGAAAGAACTTCAACATATGATGCCCAGCCTTCAACATATCCGCCTGGTGCAAGAATGTATCTTATCCAGTCAGGATTGGTTGCGGCAAAATACTGCGTCTGGTACATGTGTCCCGGATAACCCTCGTGTGCAAGTGTAGGATATAATTCACTCGCAGAAGTGCCAGAAGAATTGATGTATATTGAATTGACATCAAGGTTATCTAGCTGCGGAATAAAGTACATAGCCGGACTGGTGTAGTCCTCAAGCGCCTTTGACACATATTTGATATTATAATTCACATCTGGAATCTCAGGAAAATCATCGGTTATTCTTTTCTTAAGGTCGGTAAGAATACCAACCGGGTCTGTCATATTGAATGAAAATGTGTCAAATTTATCAAGAATAGAGGAGTCTTTAAGCGCAAGTGACTGCATTTTAAGCATATATTTCTTGAGGTAAGAATCAACCAGCTTATCATATTCGTCAACAGATTTGCTCCAGCCAAGTGTTGAAGAGAGTATATATTCAAAATACCGTGAACCATCAGGATAATTGCATAAACCGCCTGAATATCTGTTAGAGCCTTTCAATGAAGTAAGCGCATTTACAAGGGACTGATATCCTGGAATTACATGTTTATTGACTGCGGACACATTTTTAGCTTTATAATCTGCAATATCCTGTGAAGAAAGTCCGTCAACAGAAGCAAGCTTTTCGTTAAAGGTTGATATCATTGCACCATCTTCTAAACCGGCAGTTTCAAGGAATGATTTGCAGCTTTCAATTACCTCATCGGCAAGGGTATCTTCCATAAAATATCCGTTGTCAGCACGAAGCTTCTCAAATGCAGCCATATTTTCAAAATATCCGTCAACATCACATAGAAGCTCAATATATTCGTCAATATCCTTCTTTTCTGCAAATGTGTATTCAGCAAAAAGAAGTGGCAGCTGGACATGAATACCTGTAGTTGTCTGAAGCTGTGTGTTAAACATGTACAAATCACTGTATTCCAACTCATTTTCCATATACATAAGAAGCTCATCAAGCGTAATCTGCTGTTTAGCGGAGAGTGTGCTTCTGTCAAATGATTTAAGCGTTGATATTATGTCGGTGTAATCTGAGGTGTCATCGGGATTGTCAAGGTCGTAGCGGCCAAGAGTAATCTCATAATCGTTAATTCCGAAATCCTTTGGGTGTTCGACATAGGCATGCAAAGATACCATGTCGGCACTTAACAGGTCAGCAAACAGGTTGTTTACATATTCCGTGAAATCAGCGTTATCCTCGGTGGCAGATATAGTAGTTTCTGATATCTGCTTCTGATTCCAGGGCAGGCTGCAGCCAGACAGGGTAATTACTATTATAAAAACTATCAGCAGGCTCACAGCCTTGTTAAGAAATTGATGTAAAAGGCAAAATTGTTTATTATGCATACTAATCCTCATTTCTGTCTTAATTAATATTATAAGAAATACTGATTTATTATTCACATATTGTATCATACTTAATACAGACTTGACACTTATTGTAAATTTTTCTATGATAAAGTTTACGGATAAATGATTCACACTACATTTGCGTTATAGCGATGAATTAGAATAATAGATTATGGAGGAAATGATATGCCACAGAGTAAAGGTCCATTTTATATGACAACAGCTATTGCCTATACATCAGGCAAGCCACATATCGGTAATACTTATGAAATCGTTCTTGCAGACAGTATTGCAAGATTCAGAAGACAGGAAGGCTATGATGTATTTTTCCAGACAGGAACTGACGAGCATGGTCAGAAGATTGAGCTTAAGGCTGAAGAAGCTGGAATTACACCTAAGGAATTTGTTGATAATGTTTCAACAGAAATCAAGAGAATATGGGATCTTATGAATACTTCATATGATAAGTTCATCAGAACAACAGATGATTACCATGAGAAGCAGGTTCAGAAGATTTTTAAGAAACTTTATGATCAGGGAGACATTTATAAGGGTTCATATGAAGGCATGTACTGTACTCCATGTGAGTCTTTCTGGACAGAGAGCCAGCTTGTTGATGGAAAGTGTCCTGATTGTGGACGTGAAGTTAAGCCGGCTAAGGAAGAAGCTTATTTCTTCAAGATGAGCAAATATGCCAACAAGCTTATTGAGCATATCAATACACATCCGGAATTCATCCAGCCTGTTTCAAGAAAGAATGAGATGATGAACAACTTCCTTCTTCCTGGACTTCAGGATTTATGTGTATCAAGAACATCTTTCAAATGGGGTATCCCGGTTGACTTTGATGACAAGCATGTAGTTTATGTATGGCTTGATGCCCTTACTAACTATATCACAGGTATCGGATATGATGCTGATGGCAATTCTTCAGAGCAGTACAAGAAGTTCTGGCCAGCAGACCTTCACCTTATCGGTAAGGATATCATCAGATTCCATACAATTTACTGGCCAATATTCCTTATGGCACTTGGTGAGCCACTTCCTAAGCAGGTATTTGGACATCCTTGGTTATTACAGAATGATGGTAAGATGAGTAAGTCTAAGGGAAATGTTATCTATGCGGATGACCTTGTAGACCTCTTCGGCGTTGATGCTGTACGTTACTTTGTTCTTCACGAGATGCCATTTGAGAATGATGGTGTTATTTCATGGGAGCTTATGGTTGAGCGTATGAACTCAGACCTTGCCAACACACTTGGTAACCTTGTAAACAGAACAGTTGCAATGTCTAACAAGTACTTTGGTGGAGTTGTTAATAAGACTGGCGTAGAGGATGCTGCAATTGACGGTGACCTTAAGGCTGTTGTAACAGCAACAAGAGATAAGGTTCAGGCAAAGATGGCTACACTTCATGTAGCAGATGCTATCACAGAAGTATTCACACTCTTTAAGAGATGTAACAAATATATTGACGAGACAATGCCTTGGGCTCTTGCAAAGGATGAGGCACAGCAGGACAGATTAGCAGAAGTGCTCTATAACCTTGTTGAGAGTATTACAATCGGTGCTAATCTTCTTAAGTCTTTCATGCCAGAGACTACAGATAAGATTCTTGCACAGCTTTACCCAGCTAATCCAGAGGCAGGAGTAAGAGATTTTGATGACCTTGCTACATTTGGCTTAAGAGAAACAGGACTTAAGGTTACTGAGACTCCAGAGATTCTTTTCGCAAGACTTGACTTTGAGAAGGACCTTAAGGAAAAGGTTGAAGCTATTCAGGAAGCACAGAAGAAGGCTAATGGAGTTACAGAATATCCACAGGTTGAAGTTAAGCCTGAGATTACATTTGATGATTTTGAAAAGGTTCAGTTCAGAGTTGCCAAGGTTCTTACATGTGAAGCTGTTAAGAAGACAAAGCTTCTTAAGTTCGAGCTTCAGATTGGTGATGAGAAGAGAACTATCGTATCAGGTATCCAGAAGTACTATAAGCCAGAAGAGCTTATTGGTAAGAAGTTAGTTGTATGTACTAATTTAAAGCCAAGAAAGATCTGTGGTATTGAGTCACAGGGAATGATTATCTCAGCATGGGATGATAAGGATAACTTATCAGTTCTTACACTTGAGAAGGATATTATTGAAGGCGCAGAGATTGGCTGATAGATATGAAGATATTTGAAACTCATGCTCATTATGATGATGAAAGATTTGATGAGGACAGAGATGAACTTATAAGCAGCATGCTTAGTGATACAGGGGAGCTTGATTACATTGTTAATGTAGGTGCAAGCCGTCAGGGCTGTGAGGCTTCCCTTGCACTTGCTGCACAATATGAAAAGGTATACGCAGCGATTGGTTTCCACCCGGAGGATATTGTCAGATTGAAAGAATCGGACATTGAATGGCTGGAAAACATGCTTGGTGAATCTAAGACCAGAAAGATTGTTGCACTTGGAGAAATCGGACTTGATTACTACTATGTGTCAGATGATGCAGATATGGCGGCGGCTGAGAAGAAGCAGCAGCGTGAATGGTTTGCAGCACAGATGAATGTAGCGTACCGTACACACATGCCGGTAATGATTCATTCAAGAGATGCATGTCAGGATACAATCGACATATTAAAGAGTAATCATGGACAGGAAACAGGTGGAATAATTCACTGTTATTCATACAGCATGGAAGCCGCAAGAGATTTTCTTAACATGGGCTTTTCTATAGGAATCGGCGGTGTTCTTACATTTAAGAATGCCAGGAAGCTTGTGGAAGCAGCAGCGTATATACCGATGGATAGAATTGTTCTGGAGACAGACAGTCCATATATGGCACCTGAGCCTAACCGAGGTAAAAGAAACGACAGCCGCAATATAAAATATGTTGCAGAAAAGCTGGCGCAGATTAAAGGGCTTGATGCGCAGGAGGTTATTGATGTTACTAACCAGAATGCGAGAAGGCTGCTTTTTGGGGAGTAAGGTTTCGAGGACTTTGCCGGCAGGACAGCCCTTTTATTGTGTAAACTGGGTGAAAACCTATAAATTATAATAAAACGGCTATTTAGTAGGTCTTTTAACGTGGTTTTTATTGATAAAGCCATGAAAACACCTACTAAATAGTCGTTTTTTGTTGTTGTATAGGTCTTTAGTCTGGAAATAACCTGTTTTACGTGAATTTTGCTGTAAAAATACCTACTAAAGCAGCGAAAATGCGACTACTTATAGGTATCACGTTATTTTGCATGAATAATTACCCCAAACATCCGGTTGGAAAAGCATTGGGGAGGTAAAACGTCCGGTTAGCAAAACAGTGGATTGGCAAAACGTACAGTTGACAAAACATCTGGTTATCAGATTCTTTATACCAGCAGATTGCTTAATTGTGCAAACTGCTCAAGTGTAAGGGCTTCGCCGCGGATAGTAAGTGGAAGTCCCATAGTTTCCAGTGCGTTGGTAAGAGCTTCTTTAGTGATGCCGATGCCGGAATTGCCGACACTGTTAAGCATAGTCTTTCGGCGCTGGTTAAATGATGCTCTTATTATCCTGAACATAAGATGTTCATTCTTAACATCAACAGGTGGTGTCTTGAAGCGTTCAAGACGGATAACCGCTGAATCAACATTAGGACGAGGCATAAAGCAGCTTGCAGGTACGTTAAGCACAACCTTAGGCTTGGCGTAGAACTGTACAGCAAGTGAAAGTGCGCCATAATCTTTAGTTCCAGGACCACATTGCATGCGGTCAGCTACCTCTTTCTGAACCATGATAGTTATACTGTCTAATGGTACATGGCTCTCAAAAAGTCCCATAATAATAGGTGTTGTTATATAGTATGGAAGGTTGGCAACAACCTTGATTGGCCTGCCGTCATTCTTCTCATCTGCAAGCTTCTTGATATCAAGCTTTAAGATATCTTCATTGATTACTGTTACATTGTCATAATAAGAAAGTGTGTCCTCTGTAAGGATAGGAATAAGCTTCTTATCAATCTCAACGGCAACAACTTCTCTGGCATTCTCACACAGAATCTGTGTCATTGTTCCGATTCCAGGGCCGACTTCAACAACGAAATCGTCTTTCGTAACGCCTGCTTCACGGACGATTTTTTCAACAACATTTTCATCTATAAGAAAGTTCTGACCGAACTTTTTCTTGAAATCAAAACCATATCTGTTAAGCACGGCAATCGTGTTAGTTGGGTTGCCGAGGTGCATAACATTATTATATTTATTATCGCTCATATTGCCTCCAATCTATAAGAATAATGTTATGAAACTTAATAAAAAATGTCAAGCTGCAATAAAAATGTAGTGCAAAAGTAGCTTTTGTATGATACTATAGTACTACTTACAATCGAGAACATATTATCAGGAGATATCATGAGCATTAATAAAAAAGAATTTAATCTGGAACAGGTTGTTAAACTATGCGTGGTTGTTAACATATCGTTGTTTTTATTTGTTGCATTTATGCTGACATTATTTGTATATTTTAATATAACACCAATGATTTATTACAGTGTAATAGCACTGATTGGTTATGTGTTATATTTTATGCTGTTAAAAAGGCAGAAAGTGTGTGCATATATGTGGTGTGTGTATGCAACAATTATAATTTATATGGCTATTGCAACAATATGTCTTGGGTATAAATGTGGATTTCATCTGTATAGCATGTCATTAATACCTATAATATTTTATTCACAATACATATCAACCAAGACCGATACAAAAGACCCGAATCCACTGGCTGTGTCGATAGCAATAGTTGCTGTAAGTATAATATCATCAGCAATAGCTATAATTAACGGACCATTGTATGAAATTAATAAAACAATTATATCTGTTATGCTTGCATGTAATGCAATAAGTGTATCAGCATTTTTAATATATTATACTAAGGTGATAGTCGATCTTGTTATTGAGTCTGAGAAGAAGCTTAATTCAATTGCCAACATTGATCTTCTGACAGACCTTTACAGCAGAAGATATATGATTAATTATCTTGAAGAATATGATGCGGACGATGAAGGCTGGCTTGCAATGGCAGATGTAGATGATTTCAAGAAAATAAATGATACATATGGACATAACTGTGGTGATTATGTGTTAAATTTCATTGCACAGAAGATGAAAAATATATGCAGTAACTGTGTGATTTCAAGGTGGGGCGGAGAAGAATTTCTTATACATAATGGAACACACGACAGCACACATGAAGTATTAGAAAAATTGAGGAGAGAAATAGAAAACTCTGAATGTATTTATAAACAGCAGAAGATAAATATATCACTAACAATAGGAGTGGCACAGAGAAATGCCGATGGTGATATAGAAGAATGGATAAAGCACGCAGATGACAGGCTTTATTACGGAAAAAATAACGGAAAGAATATGGTGGTAGATTAAGATAAAACCTCCCTGATGGAATATTTTCTTAATGCATAGCATAAGGTGCATAAGAGAGTTAATCATCAGGGAGGTTTATTGTGGATTATCAGCGTCTTGTTTCATACATATATTCATATCCGGAAGGAGTAAAGGGGAGAAATGTAGGATTTGCAAAGGCATTAGTTCATCAGGGGCAGTTCAAGTTAAGCATCAGTTTAAGAGGCGTTAAAACAGACAGTCCGGAAATGTTTGGAATATATATGATGGTTACTGACAGCGGCTACAGGCTTATAAAGTTAGGGGAATGTCTTGTAAAAATGGGACAGATGGAATACAGTGGTGTATTTAACCCTGATAATATAAATGACACAGGTTACAGCTTCAGGGATATATGCGGACTTGCGGTTGCAATGGAGGACGCAAGATATGACTGCATGCTTTCAATGTGGAAAGATGAAGATGTAACTCCTGATATGCTTGTGTTCTCAGGAATGGACGCAAAGAAGCAGGCTGAGGCCGAGATTGTCATAAAAGAGCGCATGCGGCAGAGTGATGAGGAAGAGAAACGACAGGAGACAGCAGAGTCTTCGGTGGTCAGACAAGAGATGGCTGGATACAATGCAGCAATGAAGGAACGGGGACAGTCAGAATCAGGCGGACAACAGCCGGTTCAGTCAGAATCTGCAATGTTGGCGGGAAAATCAGAAATGGTTCAGACGAAACAGATTGTGGTGGAAGAACAGCAGATAGTTCAGACAAAACAGGCAGAGGTGGCTGCCGAAAGTGTAACCATGCCGGAGAATATAAAAGCTGATGGAGCAGCAGCTAAAATACCTGCGGAAACACAACATTTGCAGCAAAAAGCACACAGAGCCAATGCAACGCAGACGGATCCTTTTGAAAAGCTTTTTGTGCGGGCTGATTATATAGATGCATTTGACGATGATTACTTCTATGATTGTATAGAAGTGTCGCCAGAGAAGTTAAAGTGTCTTAACCAGAATGAAATTGATATCGCGGGAAACAGCTTCCTGCTGCATGGCTATTATAATTTCAGACACATACTTTTTGGAAGAGTGCGCGATAACCTTGATAATACTAAATATTTCGTTGGCGTTCCGGGAATGTACTGCAACCGTGAACGTTACATGGCTTCAATGTTTGGCTTTAATAATTTTAAGAAGAGTCACAGGAGTGACTATGCCAATCCATATTTCGGATACTGGTATCAGGAGATATAGACGAATCTTAAATGATCCTGCCATGAGCCGTTAAGCTTTACATAGGAGTAGGCGGTTCCTTCAGATATAAAGCCGAGAGATTTAACAAGATTGACAGAGGAGATGTTGTCAGGGTGAATGTAAGCTTCAATCCTGTGCATCTCCTTTTCGTGTGTAAGAATCTCAAGCATATGTTTAACCATAAGGCTTCCAAGTCCTAGCTTGCGGTAGTTCTTATCAATTTTATATCCTATACGGCATGAACGGTTAATGCTTGTAACACCAAAAAAAGATACAGAGCCGAGAATTTCACCAGGCATATCGTCAGAAAAAAGAAAGAATCTGCCGAATTCACCTTTTAGTAAAGCAGCATATTCAGCCTTAAGTGTGGCTGCAATATATTCCGTTGTATAGAAATTATCAGGCTTGGCAGCTTCGTATCTGTCGAATTCTTCACGGTTACGGCTGTAGAATTCAAGTACTTTTCCTGCAAATGTTTCATCAAGTACTTTAAGCTTCATGCCTTCAAAGGCGTATTCAAATTTCATAATTATTCTCCATCAGTAGTGGCAGTGGTATTCTTTTTCTTGTTTTTACGCAGTTCCTTGAAAAATGTTGTGAGCATTTCTGAACATTCTTCTTCACATACACCTTTAGTGATCTCGCATTGGTGATTGAATGTGGGAATCTGTAAGATATTAAGTATAGAACCGGCACATCCTGCTTTGGGGTTCATTGAACCGATTACAACGCGCGGAATCCTTGCCTGAACAATAGCACCTGCACACATCTGACATGGTTCAAGCGTAACATATAAAGTGCAGTTCTCAAGCCGCCAGTCGTTCATGTAGCGGCTGGCTTTCTTAATTGCAGTAATCTCGGCATGGCCGAGAGAGGTTTTATCAGTGTTACGGCGGTTGTAGCCTCTTCCTATAACCTTTCCTTCATACACAATCACACAGCCGATAGGCACTTCATTGAGTTTATAAGCCTTCTTAGCCTGTGTGATTGCCTGTTTCATATATCTGTAATCATCTTTTTCAAAAACCACCTGAGTATTCTCCACTAGATTATCCTCCACAAAATATTATAAAAATTTTAACTTTTTTGTGAAAATGCGTCAACTTATCAGGGACATTTTTCGTATTAATAATAAAAGGAGGGAACGTGTGTAGAATTATGATTGCACTGGCACAGATTAGTAGTATAATGATTATATTAGTAGGCAGTATCGGAGCTATCAAAAGTCTTATACTTCATGCATCGGTAGGACAATTCATGATTGTGCGTTATGTGTCAGAGTTAGTGGCTGAGCTTATTATTATGCTGGTTATGATGAAGGTTGGAAAATCATTAGGAAAGAGAAGGTATAGGGTATGAAATTAGAGGTGAGAAATTTAAAGAAAACTTATGGTACAGTTCAGGCACTGAAGGGGATTAATTATACATTTACACCGGGAGTATATGGTATTCTTGGTGCTAATGGAGCAGGAAAGAGTACGATGATTAATCTTATCACTGATAATGTATCAAGAGACAAGATGAATGGCGGAAGTATTCTTTTTGGAGAGGACAGTGCCGAGGAAGATATATTAAAGCTTGGCAAACAGTTCAGGGGTCTGGTTGGATACATGCCGCAGCAGCAGGGATTTTATGAGGATTTTTCGCCTAAAGCATTTCTTAAATATATGGCAGAGATTAAGGGGGTTAAGAAGATTAAGACTACTGATGACAATGGCAATGAGGTTGTCAAGACAGTCAACCAGCAGATTGACGAGCTGTTAGAGGTAGTTAATCTTACTAAGGTTGCATATAAGAAGATTGGAGGATTTTCAGGAGGAATGAAGCAGAGAGTGCTGCTTGCGCAGGCACTTCTTGGTAATCCTAAGATTCTTATACTTGATGAGCCGACAGCAGGACTTGACCCTAAAGAGAGAATTTCAATCAGAAACTATATTGCAGAGTTGTCTAAGGACAAGATAATTCTTTTTGCAACTCATGTTGTAAGTGATATTGAATGTATTGCTGATAAAGTACTTCTTCTAAAGAGCGGAGAGATAATTGCTACAGGAACACCTGTTGAGCTTATTGAAAGCATGGCTGGAAAAGTCGGTGAGATAACATGCACGCTTGACGAGGTCGGAGAGCTGCAGAAGGAATACAAGATTGGCAATATCAGACAGAGAAAGAACGGTCTTGCGTTAAGAGTTGTAGGTGATGAGCTGCCAGAAGAAGCAGTAAAAGTTGGAGATAATATTGACCTTGAGGATGTATATCTGTATTATTTTGAGTAGATTATCAGATTATGAGTTAGTCGGAATAACGGAATATCAGATTGTCAGGGAGAAATATCATGGAACTTATTAAAGGAAGACCTGCCGATGAAACAGGAAGATTAGAAAAAGAAATCAGAGTATATGATTTGTTGGACAAGCTTGGAATGGAATATTACAGAACAGACCATGAGCCTGCTACAACAATGGAAGTGTGTAATGACATAGATAAGATTCTGGACACACTTATATGTAAGAATCTTTTCTTATGTAACAGACAGAAGACGAATTTTTATATGCTTATGATGCCGGGTGACAAGCCATTTAAGACAAAGGATCTGAGTAAGCAGATTAATTCAGCGAGACTTTCATTTGCAGATGAATCATATATGGAGGAATTCCTTGATATAACACCGGGTTCGGTATCCATAATGGGACTTATGAATGATACGGATAACCATGTGCAGTTACTGATGGATAAGGAAGTGCTTGAGGGTGAATCTCTCGGATGTCATCCTTGCATTAATACATCAAGTCTTAAATTAAAGACTAAGGAAGTGATGGAGAAATTCCTTCCGGCTGTTCATCATGAGGCGGTGATAGTTGAGCTGCCGAGGTATGAAGAACAGGAATAATATGTTTGGAGTAATACGTTTAAGGTAATGGTTTAAGGCAGCTTCTGCGTGGATTGCGGAGGCTGTCTTTTTTGTGTGAGGAGATTGTTAATTTCGTGGGGGTTGATGGTTGCAGCGTGTTGAAGAGGGAAAGACCTACGCAAGCCTCACAATATGCAGAATGGGTGGGTTGAAATTATGAGAAAAAGACGTGTTGGGAAGAGAAAAACCCACTAATCAAGCTAATACAGTGGAGGTAGTAGGTCTTTGGAGAGGTAAGAGTATCATTAAATAGAAGAAAGTTGGGAAAAAGACCTACGAAAAGGCAAAAATATAATGATTGAGTAGGTTAGCAAGAGGGGATGACAGTCTCACAGTGCTTGAAAAGACCTACGCAATAGCGAAGTTGATAGAGGATAGTAGGTTTTGGCAAGTTTCTGGTGATATTCGGGAGTGGTAAGAAGTTGGTTTTGCCGCCTGTTCTGACAAGGATTGCTAAAGCCAGTCCTTAGGAAATGATTCTTAGGGACTGGCTTATTTAGCTGTCTTATTTTGTCAACGCTTCACACCTTGACAACAAGCATATATAACAAGTATAATTGAAATACCGTGCAGCCGGGGTAGTAGCGGCACCTTGAACCTGCAATCCGCTATAGCAGGGGTGATGTTCGGCAGAGGGCTGATATTTATGGAGCAGCCCGGTGTAAGTGGTGTTGACATTTGGGTCTTTCACGACGGAAATCCACGAACCATGTCAGGTCAGGAATGAAGCAGCATTAAGTGGAACCTTCCGGGTGTTGAAAGGGTGCCTGGATTGAGCTAACTGCATCGGTAACGTCTGTGGATATCAGTTCGAAGCCGGACGCACGGCTTTTGTTATTAAAATGTTACTCGTCGCAGCTAATTTAGGAATGTCAGGCAGATTCGTCATGCTTGCATGTAAGAAACTGTATGATATTCCTAAATTATCCTGCGAAGCAGGAACTTAATCGACATAAGTAAAACATAAGCTGCGAAGCAGCGGCAGACGCCGGAGGCGGATGGTTTTACGCATGAGGTTAAGGGCTGCGAAAGTAAAGACAGCGCAGAGGGAGGTAACCATGTCATATCAGGCTTTATACAGAAAATGGCGTCCAGACAATTTCAATGATGTCAAAGGACAGGATACAATAGTAACAACTCTGCGAAATCAGATTAATGCAGACAGAATAGGCCATGCATATCTGTTCTGCGGAACGAGAGGAACTGGTAAGACATCAGTTGCCAAGATATTTGCGAAGGCAGTTAATTGTGAGCATCCGGTTGATGGAAACCCTTGTGGGGAGTGTCCGACATGCAAGGCGATTGCGGCTGGAACAAGCATGAATGTAATAGAGATAGATGCGGCATCTAACAATGGTGTCGATAATATAAGACAGATAAGAGAAGAAGTACAGTACTCACCGACAGAAGGAAGATTCAAAGTCTATATAATTGATGAGGTTCATATGCTTTCAATAGGAGCGTTCAATGCATTGTTAAAGACATTGGAAGAACCTCCTGCATATGTAATATTTATACTGGCTACTACAGAAGTGGCAAAGATTCCTATTACAATCCTTTCAAGATGTCAGAGATATGACTTCCACAGGATAACAATAGAGACAATTGCCGCAAGACTGTCAGAACTTATGAAGGCGGAGGGGCTGAATGTAGAGGACAAGGCAATAAAATATGTTGCCAAAGCTGCAGATGGTTCTATGCGAGATGCGTTAAGTCTGTTAGACCAGTGTCTGGCATTCTATCTGGGAAAAGACCTTAAGTATGAAAATGTATTAGATGTACTTGGGGCAGTTGACACGGCGGTATTTAGTAAAATGCTTTCAACAATCCTGTCAGGAGATGTTGCCGTGTGCATGTCACTTATGGAAGATTTGATAATGCAGGGAAGAGACCTTTCACAGTTTGTTACAGATTTTATATGGTATCTTAGAAATCTGCTTCTTATTAAGACAACTAAAGATGCAGAAAGAATTGAAGATGTAATAGAAGTATCGGCAGATAATCTTGAAGACCTGAAGAAGGATGCACAGAATGTTGATATAGATACACTTATGTACTATATAAGAGTGTTGTCAGAATTATCGAATGACCTGAAGTTTTCTACACAGAAGAGAGTTAAAACAGAGATAACATTTATAAAGCTGATGCGTCCGGCAATGGATAACAGTCAGGATATCGGCGATGTTGTAAGCCGTGTGACAATGCTTGAAGGGCAGTTACAGAAAGTACTTGATGATATTAAAAGCGGCAGACTTGTAAATGCAGGTGCTGCGGGAGGCCAGGCAGCAGTACAGCAACAGACACCAAAGAAGCCTGTAGTTAAGCGTGTATATGACGCTGTTCCGGAAGATGTTAAGGCAATTGCGGCAGGCTGGAAGGATATCATTGCAACGATAGATGATCCGGTTAATCAGACATTTTTACAGGCTGCACATGTTACATTAGCAGAAGATGGAATTAGTCTTGAAATTATGGTAGAATCACTTAGTGCCTATAATTCACTCAGCAGACAGGAAGTTATGGAGAGCATAGAGAATGTAATTGAGGAGAGAACAGGAGTAAGGGTTTCAATTAAAGTGACTAAGCTTAACGATGATGAGGATTTCCACAGCAGATTCGTGGATCTTAAGGAACTCGTAGGCATAGATATAGAAGTAGATGATAAGGAGGAACTTATATAATGGCTAAAAGAGGTGGTTTTCCAGGAGGAATGCCTGGTAATATGAATAATCTGATGAAGCAGGCACAGAGAATGCAGCGTCAGATGGAGGAGCAGCAGGCAGAGCTTGAGAATAAGGAATTCAGTGCGACAGCAGGCGGCGGAGTAGTTGAGGTAACTGTTACAGGTAAGAGAGAAGTATCTAAGGTTAAGATTGACCCTGAAGCAGTTGATCCAGAGGATGTAGAGATGCTTGAGGATTTAATCGTAGCAGCTACTAATGAAGCTTTAAGAAAATGCGAAGAAGAGTCACAGGCACAGATGGCTAAGATTACTGGAGGACTTGGAGGATTAGGCGGAGGCTTATTCTAATGGACATCTACAGTGGTCATATTAACAGATTAATTGAAGAATTGTCGAGATTACCAGGGGTTGGGGCGAAGAGCGCCCAGCGCCTGGCATTTCACATTATAAACATGCCTGAGTCTGAGGTTAAGAGCCTTGCAGACACAATGATTGATGCAAAGCAGCATATTCACTACTGTAAGGAGTGTTTTACACTTACAGATGAAGAACTGTGTCCGATATGCCGCGACCAGAAAAGAGACCATAAGACAATTATGGTAGTTGAACATACAAGAGATATGGCGGCATATGAAAAGACAGGAAAGTACGAGGGCGTATATCATGTTCTTCATGGAGCAATAAGCCCGATGCTTGGAATCGGACCGGCTGATATCAGGTTAAAGGAGCTTATGGTAAGGCTTCAGGGAGATGTTGACGAGGTTATTATCGCAACTAATTCCAATCTGGAGGGTGAGACAACAGCAATGTACATAAGCAAAATGATAAAGCCAACAGGAATTAAGGTGACAAGAATTGCAAGCGGAGTTCCTGTCGGCGGCGATCTTGAATATATCGATGAGGTTACACTTTTAAGAGCGCTGGACGGAAGAACCGAGCTTTAAATTTGGTGAAGAACCAAGCTTTAAGCTTAATGCCCTGGCGCACCGGGCGTTAAGACAATATGTGTAAAATGCGTGCGCAGAAATGAAGAATACTATGGCAGAGAATATGACAGGTGATATCATATCGGATCACCGTGAACGAATGCTTAATCTGAAGAAATATTATCCTTTCTTCAGACTGATAGACACATCATTTTCTAATTTCAAGGATGGCAAATACGAAATCCTTGATATGGGCTATATAGTTATGGCGGTTCTCCGTTTCTTTATAGAGGAGAATAATTTTAAGGAAAAGGATGTTACATATCCCGAATATCTCGATTTCTTAAGGCTGATACTTAAGAGAGATTTCGGGCTTGATTTGAATGAACAGGACAGCAAGGAGATTGCTGATTATATATTTGACAAGATAAAGAATGATGGCAGGCCATTTGAATTCTCGTATTTTGATCCGGTGGACAGGAAAAAGAGAGTATCAAGAATGAAGATAATCGAGAGTTCTATAAGAGACAATACCGTGTGGTATTCGATAAGCCCTGATGCTATTGAATTCTATCTTGATACCAAGGAAATCAAGGACGAGAGCAGGATAAGCGTATCCCAGCTTCTTCTTGAAAAAATGATTAATTCACAGAACTTCCGTGGCGGAGTTGAAGTGGTTGAAAGAATTAACGAAGAGGTCAACCGCCTTAAGTTAAAGAAGAATGAAGTGCTGACAATATTGTCGGGCGATGTATTTGCAGGAATAGAGGCTTATGAGGAATTCGTCAAGACAGGAATGAAATGGTTTGATGATGAAGAAAAGCTTTTTAAGAAGAACCGTGACCTTATTGCAAAATCAATCGAGAAGCTTAATGCATCGGGCAGCACAGGCGAAGGCTATTACAGGACGATGAACGAAATATACAGTCTTGAGACTCAGCTTAAGCAGGCAATGAACAGGCACAGCGAGCTGTTAAAGGATTGTACAGAAATGCAGAAGATGACCGATGACGCAGTAAGACGCGCCAAGCTTGGCAGATTAAGAAGCCATATGGATTTCACATCGGCACTTTCAGATATGATTAAGAGGGACAATGCAGATATATTAGTCACAATGTTAAGTCCGCTTCTAAAGCCGAACATAAGAAAGACATTTGACCTGATAAGCATTGATGATGCGCTTATGGTGAAGCCTCCAAGATATGAGGAGAAAGAGCTTATAAGCAATGAAAGACCGGAAGATATTGAATTCGAAGATGAGATTGAAGAAAAGAGAATTAAGGATAATTATGTATTCCTTATGAAAAATCTCATTGTGTGTTTGAAAAAATCGGACATTATAACACTCGGTCAGTTTGCAGATGCAATGAAGAGGGCGTATGGTGAGCAGGTTTTAAGAAATGCAGATTTCTTCTCTTTCTTTGTCAATCTGTGCCAGAAGGATGAGTACCAGCTTGGCGGTGATGCGGGAGAAGATACATTTCTTGATGCATACTTAGGGGAAGGCTTTAAAGATACGGAAAGCTTTACATTTGCAATAAGAAAAGGGCTTGGCGGGCAGGTTATATTGTCGGATAACTGTATGATGGCAGATGTTGAATTGGTACGAAAGGAAGCACATGGAGAATAGAAATCTAGATAAGGCGCTGGACATAGTTTCCAAGCTTATCACAGGGGAAAATGTGTCTGAGAGGGGCGAGAATGCAGCTCTTTATCAGGAATACAATAATAATGCAGAAGTGTATGACATCGTTCATATGTCACTTAAGAAACTTAATCTTAACATATATGAATATAACAATGGTCTGTATGTGAGTGCAGGTGATAATAACAGGGTGTTTGGATATTCCAACGAGGAATTAAGAAATGTACTTGGATTAAGAGTTAATAAAGAATTATATCTTGCGTATTTCATAATCTACAACATAATAACAGAGTTTTATTCAGATACAATGAGTTCAACTTATGCTGAGTTCATAAGACTTGAGGACATCATTAAAAATGTTGATAAGACAACAGGTGGTATTGTCGATAAGAGCACAGGGCTTGTGCTTGATGAGGTTGAGGAGAACAGCTTTAAGCAGATAGCACTTACATGGGACGAGCTTCCGGTGACAACAGTAGAGGATCAGACAGGAGCGAGAGCAGCAAGAAATTCCAAGTCGGGTATGGTAAAGCTTGTGCTTAATTTCTGCGTTGCGCAGGAACTTTTAGTTGAGAGTCAGGACAGATATTATCCGACAGACAGATTCAGAAGTCTTATAGAGAATTATTTTGATGATTACAGAGGACGATTTGCCGAACTTATGAATGGAGGACGCGATGCCACAGATTAACAGAATCAGAGTTAATAATGTTAAATATAATTTCGGTACACAGGTGTACGACGATTTCGTGATGCGCTTCAACTGCCAGAATACTATATATGACCTTGCCAATGGCGGTGGTAAGAGTCTGCTTATGCTGCTTCTTATGCAGAATATGCTTCCTAACTGCACACTTGATGACAAGCAGCCTATTGAGAAGCTTTTCAGACAGGGAAGCGGTAATACATGTATTCATTCTTTGGTTGAGTGGAAGTTAGATCCATGTTATCAGAAGGATGGTTTCAGGTTCATGACAACTGGTTTCTGTGCAAGAAAGGGAAGAGGCACAGATGATGAGAATCAGGATGGACAGGAACAGACAGCTACACCAACAGCAAGTGTTGAATACTTTAATTACTGCATATTCTACAGGGAGTTTGGCGATAACGATATTAAGAATCTTCCACTTGTAAGTAATGGAGAGAGAATTACATATAACGGACTTAAGGCTTATCTTCGTGACCTTGAGAAGGGCGGGTACAAATATGTTGTTAAGATATTTGACAGAAAAGGTGATTACCAGAGCTTCATAAGCAACTACGGAATATATGAGAGTGCATGGGAAATTGTGCGTGGAATTAACAAGACAGAGGGACATGTAAGAACATATTTCGAGTCAAATTATAAGACAAGCCGTAAGGTTGTTGAGGATCTGCTTATAGAGGAGATTATCCAGAAATCCTTCAATAACAAGTTGTCAGTTGATAATGATGAGGGCATGATGGCTCAGACTCTTATGGATATTAAGGACAAGTTAGTGGAGCTTTCAAAGAAACACTCACAGCTTGGAGCATATGACAGCCAGATTGCAGCTATCGACAGTTTTAAAGAATATCTGTCGACATATGAAGCATTTTACAACAGAAAAGAAGAAATAGAGAAGCAGCTATATGACCTGCTTCTTGTTGCTATGCGGGAAAGTGATAAGAAGGATAAGGAACTTAAGAGTCAGGATGACCTTATCACTAAGATGTATGATGAGCTTGCACACGAGAAGGAAGCTATAGCAGTTGCAGAGGTTATGTCTGAAAAGAATTCGATGGCAGGAGTTGAGAGCCTTGTTAATGAGACAAGAAAGGCACTTGAACTCAAGAACGCTGCAATTGAAGAGGCAAGAGGAAAGCTTTCTTTGATGGAGTCTGCGGGTGATTATAAAGATTATGCAGAATATGAGAAGTCCTATAAAGGACTTCAGATTGCGATAGATAACAGATTAAGAGAAGATACGGATATAACAGCAGAGTTAAAGATACTTGCTGCAGGTTACAGAAAATTCTATGAGACAGAGACCAGAAGACTTAAGGAAAAGCTTGATATAGCAGCTAACCGTGTTAAGGCTCTGGAAGTCAGATTATCAGAGGCTAAGGATAATCTTAGAAATGCTGACAAAGAGGCGGCAGGTCTTGGCAGTCTTTCGGATAATCTTGAGAATGAGATACAGGAATTACAGACACAGCTTGGAGTAGCTTTATCAGAGGCAGGAACTGTCGTATGTGAAAATGCGTCTGAAGAATATGATAAGTCATTCAGGGATAAAGAACTGTTAAAGAATGAAGAGACAAGAATGTCCGAAAAATTCAATGATGTGCAGCAGCAGTTAATGTCACTTAATGAGACAATATCTGCCAATAAAGCACTTATTGATATATTCACAGAGCAGTCAGAAAAGCTAGAAAAGGCTGATGAAGCTGGTAATGCAGATGCTGAGCGTATGGGCAAAATCCGTGAAATATATAGTGCAGATAATGACGAGGCAATGCTTTCGGTTATTCTTGAGACTTACCAGAAGATGCGCAGTGAATTTACAGAAGAGTGTAAGGCAGCACAGGAACTTGAGAACTTTATTGACAATGCAAGAAAGGGAACATATATCTGTAAGAGTCCTGAGAGAGACAGGCTTAAGGAATACCTTGAGAGCCAGTACGGTTCAGATGTTGTTGAGGGACATGAGTGGTTTGCAGCCCTGAATGCAGGACAGAAAAGAGATGTGTTAAAGAGAACACCTTTCATTGAGTACGCATTTATAATAAAGAACGATTTCGAGAGAATCAAAGCAGATGAGATGCTTAAGGATTTTGGCAAGGGTGCGGCTGCTTATCCTGTTATAAGCGAGCAGGTGCTTATTGATACTAAGTTAGAGATTAACAAAGACCTGATTGTATTCGCATTAAAGGATATGTCGTTCCTGCGTGATGAGGCAAAGCTTGAGACACAGATTAAGCTTGCACAGGAGGAGCTTGAGTCGCATAAGGCGCAGGCAGGAAAGCTGGCCGATAGAATGGAGCTTGTGTGGAATGATTATACATTTGCACTTGTATATAATGCTGCGTCTGGAAAGGTGGATGCGTCCGAGGCAGAAGCAATCAGATTAAAGATTGCTGACAGCGAGGCTGCAATTATTGAGGCTGAGAAGAAGAGAAGTGTGTTAAATGAGGTTAAAGAGCAGCTTTCAAGGAACCTCGCACAGACAAGAGATGATATAGAAGAGAAGGAAACAGCATGCAGCCTGCTCTCGCGTATTATGGAGATGAATTCTTCTATAGATAAGAAGTATGAGCGCTTAAAGGGACTGAAGGCTGATGTGGACAGTGCAAGAAACCGCATATATGAGTGCGAGGAGGCAGCAGTTTCTGCTAATTCTGAGTATGATACCGCGAGAGATTTCGAGGACAGTACAAGAAAGGCATATGATGAAATCATTAAGTCATGGGAGGAGCAGTACGCACCTTATTATGATGAAAATGTTTCAATAGAAATCGATGACGATACATACCGTCTTGATAAGGATGAAATAGAGAGCAGATTCACCGGATTAAAGACAGCACTTTCACAGAAGAACAGTGACTTTGCAGATAAGCAGGCGCTGATGAACCATCTGTCTGCATCTATGAACAAATGTCGTGATGCAATAGAGTACAGAGGTTATACATTTGACGATATTAAGGCAAAGTATGAAGCCGGTGAGATTATGGCAGCAGGTTCACAGCAGTTAAGGAATGCCAAGGATGCTCTTAATAATCTTGTGAAGAGCAGTGATTCTGTAAGGGAAGAGCTTGAGTCACAGGAAGCACTTCTTAATAGACTTGAGGGAAGTATCGCACATGGTATTAACCAGATTGAGAATAATTATGGAAGCTTTAATGAATTCCCATGCGATGACCCGGATGAATTCATTACACAGCACAAGGTACTTATTAAGAAGTTAGAGGATAACACCAAGGTTCAGGAAAAGACACGCAGACAGATGTCTGATTCATTAAAAGACATTCTTGTATGCAGAAAAGACCTTGAAAGAATCGTGTCTGATGCGGGCATGCATGTTCCAGAAGAATTCCGTCCTGAGGATGCACAGGGAATTACAGCTAATCTTACAGAATATGAGGCTGTTCATAAAGAATATGCTTCAATTACCAGATTAGAGTATAAGAAGGTTGATGAATTTAATAAGAATAAATCTAAGCTTATTGACCTGCTTAACGGATTTAATGCAGTCGAGCTTGCTGATGAAGTAAGGATATCACTTAATGTTCCTGAAAATGTGGCTAAGACCAGAAGTATGATTGAATCGTTAAATGAGACGAACACATTTATACAGTTAGAAAAAGACCGCATTGCCAAGGGTATAGAGGATATGCAGATGATTAAGGATAACTTTGAAAATCGTTGTATCCAGACATGCAGTAATATTAAGACTGAGCTTGACCGTCTGCCACAGTTGTCTAATATCAATCTTGACGGAGAACAGATTGCAATAATCAGTTTGCAGATTCCTTATATAAAGGAAGAATTATATAAGGAAAAGATGTCTGAATATATTGATGAAACTGTTTTTATGGCGGAAAGTTTTAAAGAGCCTGCGGAAAGACTCAAGTATATAAGAAACAGACTGTCATGGAAGAGACTTTTCTCAGTTATTGTCACAGATATGAATTCAATCAGAATTAATCTGTATAAGAGAGAGAGAATCAAGGACCAGAGCCGTTATTTAAGATATGAGGAAGCGGTTGGCTCAACAGGACAGTCACAGGGTATATATATCCAGTTCCTTATTGCGATTATCAACTACATATCTAATATGAATTCTTCAGGTAATGAAGGTGTTGAGGGTAAGACAATATTCATAGATAACCCATTTGGTGCGGCAAAGGATATATACATATGGGAGCCAATATTCAAGCTGCTTGCAACTAATCATGTCCAGCTTATTGTTCCGGCAAGAGGTGCAACTCCTGCTATTACAGGAAGATTCGATGTTAATTACATACTAGGTCAGAAGCTGGTAGATTCAAGGCAGCAGACTGTGGTTGTTGATTATTACAGCAGCACGAAGGAATCAGAATTGGAATACACGAGAATGGATTACGAACAGGCTACATTTGATTTTTTGTAACATATTTGTAACAATTCTGTGAACTCGGTTTACAATGAACTTAGGCTGTGCTAAACTTTAATGAGTTGTAAAATGCGATAAATAAATTATTCACAACATTCATCAAGTAAGCATTGGAATGAGGAATATATAATCATGAATAAATACGAATTAGGAATTAAGATAGACCAGATTAAGAAGCTGGCGGCGAAAAAGGAATACACAGAAGCGGCAGCCATAGCTAAGGATATTAACTGGACTAAAGTTAAAGACTGGCAGGCACTTGCCACAGCCATTAATGTACAGGAAGCAGTAGGGGACTATGAAGAAGCAAGAGACATGGCAATTCTTGCTTATAACAGAAACCTTGGCGGAAGAAAGCTGGTTTATAAGCTTACTGAATTCTTTATTAAAGTTGGAGATTTTGATAATGCTAACGAGCTTTATGAAGAATACAGAAAATCTTCACAGCATGATGTGAGCAGATTCATCCTGTATTATGACCTTAGAAAGGCACAGAATGCATCAGATAATGAACTTGTAGGAATCTTAGAGGATTACAGGGATCATGAGATTGATGAGAAGTATATGTATGAGCTTGCAAAGCTGTATTATAAGACTGGAAGAAAAGAAGAATGTATTAAGACATGTGATAATATCGTTCTGTGGTTTCAGGATGGTATATACGTTGAGAAAGCAGTACAGTTAAAGGAAAAGCTTGGTGTTGTTCTTACTAAGACACAGAAAGGTATCTTAGAAGATGTAAGAAAAAGAAAGGAAGATATAGAGGCAACTAAGGAGGAGCTTTTTGCAAAGCAGAAGGAACTTGCTAATCTTAAGAGAGATGAAGTTGAAGATGTTTTCCGTGAAGAAGATGAGAAAGAACAGAAATTAACTGGTAAACAGCCAGTGCCAGAGGTAAGTCTGAATGTTCCTGAGTTTGCTAAGGAACAGGAGGAAGGACCTCTTTCAATAGACCTTGTACAGAACGACCAGAATGATGATATCAAAGCATTTTTAATGAAAGCTCTGAATAAGGATGAAGATGCAGATAATACTAAGGACAGCTCTGTTGTTATGTCTAAGATAGAGACTCCTCAGGTGGAGAAGCCAGAGGTTTCTGAGACACTTAGCAAAGATGGAGAGAAGAATTTCTCAAGCGAGATTAATAAGGCAAATGTCTCACTTAAGGAGCTTATTGAGAATGCAAAGCAGAAGTTAGCTGATAACTATGAGCAGATCAATAAAGAAGACGAAGCTGAACAGAGAAAAGAAGCTGAGGAAAGAATCAATAAGGAAGCAGAGAATATAGATATTAATGTTCCTGTACCTGAATATAACAATTTATATGATACAAGAAATCTTCAGGAAGAGCTTGCTGCCAAGATGAGTGACTTGTTCGGTGATGAGGAAGAAGATGCTGATGTTAAGACATTTGTACCAGCTTCTAAGAATAAGGAAGAACAGCCTGCAAAGGAGGTTAAGACTCCGGCTCCTGTAACTGAACAGGTTGTTAATGATGATGCAGAAGTTCAGGAAGATGATGACCAGATTGAAGGCCAGATGGATATAACAGAGTGGATGCAGTCTGTAAGAGAAGAAAAGTATGGCAAGCAGGATACTAAGGAATTCTCCAAGTCAGAGCTTGAGCGTTATCTTGATGAGAAAGACGAGAAAAGTGCAGCTTATGAAAAGCTGGTAGAGCAGAAGAAAGCAGAAGCACTGGCTGATGGTAAGGAGATTGATAAGGAAGACGCAAAGAGAGCAGCTCTTGCACAGATGGCAGTTGATTCAGCGAGAATGGATCTTGCAATAAGAACAGGTAAGGCTGCAGCGAGACTAGAGCAGGCAGCAACTGCTATAGAGAATGAAGATATTCCTTTAGTTACAGCACAGATACCAACTGTGTCAGAATCAATGATTTCAGATATCAATTCAATTATGAATGAAGATATTGATAATAAAGACAATAAAGAAGAAGGTGAGGAGGCTGTTGTACTAGATGAGGTAGCTGCAGGTGTTGAGCCGGAAGAAACAGTAATTCCATTCACCAGACAAGAAGAAGAACAGCCATTGACTATGGAAGAAGAGATTGAAGAAACTGAGCAGATAGAGAAGAAGCTTACAGGAGAACTGGCAAAGATATTCAGAAAGTACAGAGATATGCCAGGACTTGAGGAACAGTTAGCTGATCTTTTCGATACAATTGACGATGAAATGCAGATGAATTCATCAGCATCAGGAAATATTCTTATTTCTGGTAATTCAAGTTCTGATAAGACAGACCTTGCAAGAACTATAATAAGAGCTATTAATACTTTATATCCAGACCAGCCAAAGAAGATTGCTAAGACATCAGGAGAGAGTATTAACCAGAGAGGTATTGCCAAGGCAATGGGAAGACTTAAGGGAACAGCTCTTATCGTTGAAGGCGCAGGAACAATCCAGCCTAAGAGAATTAATGAACTGCTTAACTGTCTTGAACAAGATACAGGAAGAATGATTGTCATATTTGAAGATTCAGATACAGACATGAATGTTCTTATCAACTTTAATCCTGAGCTTACCAAGACATTCAATCACAGAATTGTTCTTAAGCAGTACACAGTTAATGAGCTTGTTGAGATGGCGAAGAGATTCGCAAGAAAGAGACAGTATGAGGTTGATGATGATGCATTACTGGAACTGTATCTTAAGATTGACAAACTCCATAACGTGAATGATAATATTAAACTTGATGATATCAAGGAAATAATCAATCAGGCAATTGTCAACTCTGAAAGAAGAGCATCAAGAAGATTCTTTGGCGGACTTAAGAAGAAGAGAAGCGAGAATGGTGATGTTATATTCTTGACAGAGGCAGATTTTAAAGACAGATAACTTATAATATTATGCACAGATGTGCTTACACAGGGAGGAAAATATGACTAACATCGATGAAATGTCAATTAATGCAATCAGGGTATTGTCAGCAGATGCAATCCAGAAGGCTAATTCAGGACATCCTGGACTTCCACTTGGAACTGCACCAACAGCTTATGAATTATGGACTAACCATATGAATTACAACCCGGCTGATCCAGAATGGAAGAACAGAGACAGATTCGTTCTTTCTGGCGGACATGGTTCAATGCTTCTTTATTCATTGTTCCATTTACTTGGAATTGGCAATCTTTCTTTAGATGATGTGAAGAATTTCAGACAGATGGGTTCTAAGACACCTGGACATCCAGAGTATGGTCACACAGTTGGTGTTGAGGCTACAACAGGACCTCTTGGACAGGGTATGGCTATGGCAGTTGGTATGGCTATGGCAGAAGCACATCTTGCGTCATTATTCAATAAAGACGGATACAATGTAGTTGACCATTACACATATGTACTTGGTGGAGACGGATGTATGATGGAAGGTATTTCATCAGAGTGTTTCTCACTTGCAGGAACATTAGGTCTTTCAAAGCTTATTGTATTCTATGATTCTAACAATATATCAATTGAAGGAAGCACAGATATTGCATTTACAGAAAATGTAATGAAGAGATTTGAAGCATTTGGCTTCCAGACAATCGAAGTTGCTGATGGCAATGATATTGAAGCTATCGGCAAGGCTATTGAAGAAGCCAAGGCAGATAAAGAAAGACCATCACTTATCAAGGTTAACACACTGATAGGATTCGGCTGTCCTGCAAAGCAGGGTAAGGCAAGTGCACACGGTGAGCCTCTTGGTATTGATAATGTTGCAGCACTTAAGGAAAATCTTAACTGGCCATGCAAGGGTGATTTTGAAGTACCACAGGAAGTATATGACCATTATAAAGAGATAGCTGCAAGAATGGCTGAACCGGAAGAAGAATGGAATAAGCTTTTTGCTGAATACTGTGAGAAGTTCCCTGAGATGAAGGAACTCTGGGATAAGTACTACAATGGATGTGATATGTCCGATTTATTCAATTCTGAGGAATACCTTGCAAAGCCAGAGAAGGCAGAAGCAACAAGAAGTTCAAGCGGAACAATTCTTAACATGATTAAGAATGTAATGCCTAACCTTATCGGTGGTTCAGCAGATTTAGCACCATCTAATAAGACTAATATGAAGGATGCAGGAGATTTCTCTAAGGAGAATTATGCAGGAACTAACCTTCACTTTGGTGTAAGAGAACAGGCTATGGCAGCAATTGGTAACGGACTTGCACTTCATGGTGGATTAAGACCATTCGTTGCAACATTCTTCGTATTCAGTGATTACACAAAGCCAATGGCAAGACTTACATCACTTATGAAGCTGCCACTTATATATGTATTCACACATGACAGTATCGGAGTTGGTGAGGACGGACCTACACATGAGCCAATTGAGCAGCTTGCAGCATTCCGCTCAATGCCGGACTTCACAGTATTCAGACCATGTGACAGAACAGAGACAGCACTTGCATGGGAATATGCTATTGAATCTAAGGACGAGCCAACAGCTTTAGTTCTTACAAGACAGAACCTTCCACAGATGGCTTGCTCATCAAAGGAAGCACTTAAGGGAGCATATATTCTTGAGGATTCAGATAAAGAGACTCCAGATGGAATTATTATTGCAAGTGGTTCAGAAGTAAACCTTGCTGTATCAGCAAAGGCAGAGCTTAAGAATGCAGGAATAGATGTAAGAGTAGTAAGTATGCCATCTATGGACGTATTCGAGAAGCAGTCAGAGGAATACAAGGAATCAGTCCTTCCTAAGAGTGTAAGAAAGAGAGTTGCAGTTGAGGCACTTTCAGACTTCGGCTGGTACAGATATGTAGGACTTGATGGAAAGGTTATCTGCATGAAGGGCTTCGGAGCTTCAGGTCCGGCTAACCAGTTATTCGAGCATTTCGGATTCACAGTAGAGAATGTAGTTAATACTGTTAAGAGTCTTTTCTAAGAAGATATAACAATATAAGAAGAATTAATATAATAAAAACAGGGATTTCGGTTATTAAATGTAACTGGAATCCCTGTTTTTTTATATTGTCAAGTGCAGAATGTGCCATATATTACCGAATGTGCCAAAACTACCCGATATTAATGTGACGTATATTACCGAATATGCCATATATTGCAGAATATGCCAAAACTATTGCATGATGCCAGGGTGCTGTATTAAAATAATTGTCTTTCTCATCGTACGAATATTTCATAATTCCATCGTAACTGTCAACAATTCTTTTAATGCTTCGTGTTCCAAGACCATGATTAATAGTGTCCAGTTTGGTTGTGTACGCTTGACATGATATCTATAGTTAATTAAACTAACTATAGATGTCATAACTTTAAGGGGGATTACAATGAGAAGAATTGCAGCAGGATTAATGGTTGTAATGTCAGTTTTGCTTGTGTCGTGTAAGGGGAAACCAGGTAATACGATAACCGTAGGAAGCGACAAGCTTGATAATACGCAGTCATACTTTTCTGAAAGCATGCATACGGTGGCAAGATGTGATACAGGATATTATTATCTTGATAAATGTAGCGCATTAGATGATAATCTTATGTTTTATGATGATAAGTCGGAAGAAAGTATTGTGTTATGTAATAAACCACAATGTGGGCATGATGGAGAAGAGTGCATGGCATATATTTCAGGAAGCGAGTTTAAAAGTGAGTTGTATTACTATAATTCGTACATATATATGATAAGTTCCAAGGGAAATCTTGTACAGATAAGTGCTGATGGAACACAGAGAACAGACCTTGGAAGCATATGCGTCCTGAGTGGACAGGATAGTGTGTCAATGTGCTTCAATGATGGATATGCATATGTATCTCAAGAGATAACGGGAGATATAGAAGGTAATGTAACAGTAAGGCTGTACAGATTTAATCTCGATACGGGTTCGAGCGATAAAATATATGAAGAAACGGGATATGGTATAGGAATTAATTCACTTAAAACATATGGCAGTGACACATTTTTTTTAAAGACATCTGTTTCAAAAGATGATAAGGGATTATATTCGTTGGAAGGAAAAGGAATATTCAGAATTGCAGGGGAAGATATTGAATGTCTGCTTGACAAGAATGTGTATAGTTACTGTATAGATGCAGACAATAACAAGCTGTATTACAGTGGGCTTGGAGATGGAATGATATATGAATATGATCTTGGCAGCGGTAAGTCAGAAAGCATATATGAAAGTGACAATGATACAGGATATTTTTATATAACATTTGACGGAAATTATATCTGGATGGATGATGAAGGATATAAGAATATGGCAATGTATTTTAACAAACAGAGCAATTCACTTGATTATACATTATATCAGTTAGACAGAGATGGAAAGCTTGTAGCAAAGAGGACAATTCCAGACGAGGAAAAGATATTTTCAATTATGCATGGGGATAGCAGGAGAATGTTTATGTTCTCATTTGTGAACAACAGAATTGTATATATTGATAAGAGTAACATTGAAAAAGGGGATATTAAGGAACTTAGGTAGATGAAAGAACTGGGGAGACTGCTTAATAGAAAAACAATATTGCTAATTCTGGCTGCGGCATGTATATGTGTCGTGGTTGTTTTTGCAAAGGACTTTTCAGACTGCGGAATAGATAATTATAAGATTAAAGTAAGAGAGTACAACTGGCTGATTAATGGGCATACAGATGAACAGATACAGCAGCATGCTGACGAACTGGCACAGGATGATAGAAGAATATTTAAGAGACTTGCAAAGGAATACAAGGAAAAGTCTGATTATATTGATGGATATACAGAAAGTGTCAAAACAGTTATTACAAATGCCTTGAATATGAAAAAATTCAGTGTGTTCGGTACATCAGAATCAATAGCCAATATCAATAAAACGGAAAATGATTATAAAAGGATTGAAAATGTACAGGTTAGGGAATTAAACAGCAGGGCAGTTGAGCAGTTTCTGAAGAATGATATTTCTATCTATATCGTTCTTGCGTTGATGATATATATTATTTATAACATTTACGAATACAGGGATAATGGAATGTGGCAGATTATCTATACTGCTGTCAATGGAAGAATGAGACTTGCAGTTAAGGATACTGCTGCAGTCGGATTGAGTGCTTTATTTGTATCACTGATTATGCAGTTATGCGGTCTTGTCTCTATGCTTGTGGTGTATGGTGGCTGGGATTTCCTTACCGCACCTGTACAGTGTCTGAAAGGGTATAATAATTTCACTTATCCGATAAGCGTAATGACATATCTTTTTATAAGATATATGATTATATCTTTGATAGTTATTGCAATAGTGCTTGTTATATCACTGGTATTTTCGTTATGCAGGAAAAGAATCAGTTCAGTTGTGCTGGTGGGTATAATTGCCGGAGCGGAAGCATTTGCATACCAGAATATATCAATGCAGGGCAGGTTAAGAATTTTCAAGAAGATTAATATAATAAATGTGATGAATGTAAGCAATATACTTAGGAAGTATGATAATATCATGATAGCAGGTGTTCCTGTGAGCATGGTAAATGTGCTGTGCATGGTGTGTATTATTATAGCTGTAATATCAGCAATATTTCTTGTATTACTTGGAAAGGTTATCCGTCCGGGAAGAACCGCTGGCTTTATAGGAAAAATGATTGAAAAAATCGGACATGTGGTTCAAAGGATTTTGTCCAGACTTCCGCATTTCTGGAAAGAAATGTACAAATTTTTAATAACAGCAAGAGGCTGGATTGTAATATGTGTTGTTGTGTTTATAACAATATTTATATGTAATAACCAGAAAATAGCATATTCTGAAGATGAAAAGAAGCGTGATGAATATTATCAGCAGTATGGTGGCAGGGATTACAGTGGATTTACCAGTCTTATAGAGCAGAGACAAAATGATGTTTATGAGGCACAGGCAAAGTTAGATGCTGCAAGAGAACAGTATGAGTGGGGAGAACTTAGTGAGGATGATGTAAGCAGATATGTGTACAACCTCATGGATGCTACGAGACTGCTTGATAACATGAGCGAATATATGCAGCAGATTGAATATGTTTCACAGATAAAAGAGCAGTACGGAATAGATGCGTATGTTATGTCACAACGGGGATACGACCAGATATTTGGCAGTAAAGGAGCAACGAGAAAACTGCTTATATATATTATACTCGGATTTGGAGTTGTTCTTATTGCAGAGACTGAAAGCTCAGTGGAATATAAGAATGGAATGAATATGCTTATTGGCTCGTCTAAGAAAGGGAGAAGATGGGAACATACAGTTAAGGCAGCTGCTGTATGCATATTGGTGGGGGTAAGTGCATTTTTACTGTATATAATCGAAATGATAATAATGTATAAGGCTTATGGTATGCCATATATTAATGCACCGCTTATAAGCCTTACTTATATGAATACAGCAAAGGTATTCAGGAATATAACGATAAGCCAGTATATGCTTGTTCTGATGGCAGAGGAGATACTATTCGCAGTAGCAGTCGGACTTGAAACAGTATTCGCTTCAAGGCACATTTTTAAAAAGAATTCGGGGAAAGGAATACCTCTGATTATAGTTATTAATACTGCTATATTATGTATTATTATGTGAGGGGGATGTATGAGATTTAAACAGTTTGTAATAATGATGATGATGATATGTGGCTGTGTATCAGTTGGATGTAAGAATAAAGAAGTACAGGAGAGTGACAAGACAGCAAGTGAAAGCAGCCGTTTAGCCAGACAGGAGGTGGAGTATCCCGAAAAAGAAGATACATATGGAGACTGGGCACAAGTGGGTGAATTCAAAATAAACAGCAGGTCTGTAGAACAGGATGTACATGACACAGATACATCATATCTTTATATAATGGGATTTTCGTGGCCAGTGCTGTATGATAAAGAGTCTGTAAAGTTTATAGAATACACTGCGTATAATGCACGTGTGCAGTTTGAAAAGAGAGAGGTGCAGCTTAAGGAATTCCTTGATAAAAAGGTTATTAAGACGCAAAGTAAAAAGATATCGGGAGCAGAGCAGGAAGAACTGGATTTAATATTGTATATGGAATTTCCAACAAGTACATACTCATGGTATATGAATAAACAATCACCAGATACGGTACGCAAGGAAAGAAATGACATGCTTAACGCCATACTTATAGAGGCAGAAGTTATATATGATGATGGAACAGAGGAGACTTGTTATTATAAGATTCAGACTGGAACAGCAGACAATTATGTGTTGTTTGAGAGAAACTTGTAGTTGAAAATAAAAGCTTTTTTGAAATGCTTTTCGCATTTTGGCAGTGTCAAATAGCATATGAAACCAGTGCATAAGTTGGTAAAAAGCCTACTAATGCTGCTAAATGAGATGAAATAGTAGGTCTTTTGAGAAGAAATTTTGATGGGAATTAAGGTTGCTAAAGAAAATTGCCTACTAAAGTTGTGATTTATGCGAGAATAGTAGGTTTTTTAGCTGACAAGATGTGACTAATATTACAGATGTATCAGGAAAAGACCTACTAAAGTGTGAGATGTGACATATTTAGTAGGTATTTAAGATGGAAAGAAGCATTATAAACCAACTGACAATGTAAAAAAGACCTACCAGATTGTGAAAATTGATGAAATAGTAGGTTTACCGGGTAACTTTGGAAAGCGGTAAGAGTACCCCCCTTAGGGTAATAGGCTGTGTGGTGAGATGACAAGATAATTACTATTAGTGATGGCAGAATTGTAAGTGATAATAAAAATATATAAATGTTCATGGAATATTTACAAAAAATTATAATAAAATTTACTTGAATTATTATACGGGCAAGCATATAATAAGAGCATAGGGTTTGTTTATAATTTAACAATCAAATATTTATGTACGGAGGTTTTATTATGGTTCGATTTACTTTACCAAGAGATTTGTATCATGGAAAGGGTTCTTTGGAAGCCCTCAAGACACTTGAAGGAAAGAAAGCTATCATCTGCGTTGGTGGCGGATCTATGAAGCGTAACGGTTTCCTTCAGAAAGCAGAGGATTACCTCAAGGAAGCAGGAATGGAAGTTAAGCTTTTCGAGGGTATCGAGTCTGATCCATCGGTTGAGACTGTTATGAAGGGCGCTGCTGTTATGACAGAGTTTGAGCCAGACTGGATTGTTGCTATCGGCGGAGGTTCTCCTATTGATGCTGCTAAGGCAATGTGGATTAAGTATGAATATCCTGATACAACATTTGAAGATATGTGCAAGGTATTCGGTCTTCCTAAGCTTCGTAAGAAAGCTCATTTCTGTGCAGTTTCATCTACATCAGGAACAGCTACAGAGGTAACAGCATTCTCTATTATTACAGATTATGAGAAAGGTATTAAGTATCCTATAGCAGATTTCGAGATTACTCCTGATGTTGCTATTGTTGATCCTGAGCTTGCAGAGACTATGCCGGTTAAGCTTGTAGCACATACAGGTATGGACGCCATGACACATGCAATTGAGGCTTATGTATCAACTGCTAACTGTGATTACACAGATCCACTGGCACTTCATGCTATGGAGATGATTCAGGCTAACCTCGTTAAATCATACAACGGAGATATGGCAGCAAGAGATTCAATGCATAATGCACAGTGTCTTGCAGGTATGGCATTCTCTAATGCATTACTTGGTATCGTTCATTCAATGGCACATAAGACTGGTGCAGCATTTGAAGGCGGACATATTATCCATGGTGCAGCTAATGCTATGTATCTTCCTAAGGTTATCAAGTTCAATGCCAAGGATGAGACAGCAGCTAAGAGATATGCATTTATCGCTGATTTCTTACATCTTGGTGGCAATACACAGGATGAGAAGATTGACAATCTTATCGCTATGTTAAGAAAGATGAATGATGACCTTAATATTCCTCACTGCATCAAGAATTATGGTGAGGGTGGTCTCCCAGCAGAGACAGGATTTGTATCAGAGGAAGAATTCAAGGCTAAGTTACACGACATCGCAGCCAATGCTATCCTTGATGCATGTACAGGTTCTAATCCACGTCAGCCAAGTCAGGAAGAGATGGAGAAGCTTCTTACATGCTGCTACTATGATACAGAAGTTGACTTTTAATAATTACATATAAGAATAAATGTTAAGCCTTCTGGTAATAATACGGTTGTATTAATTATCAGGAGGCTTTTTATTATGGCATTGAATGAAAAAGAAAAGACTACGATTAAGGATTTACAGACTCAGGAGCAGACCTGTATCAAGAAGTACAAGAAGTATGGACAGGATGCTAAAGATCCTGTGTTAAAGGAGCTGTTCTCTACATTAGAGAAGAATGAGCAGAAGCACTATGACACATTAGGACAGATTCTTGAGGGAAAAGTTCCTGAATGTGACTGCAACGACTGTGAGGGAAAAGAGTATGAGCCTGAGGCAACTTATGATGTGATGAGTAAGTCAGAGGATAAGGAAAGCGATGCATTTTTAGCAACAGACAGTATTGGCTCTGAAAAACTTGTATCGGGAGAGTATAATACTAATGTGTTTAATTTTGCCGATACAGCCATCAGAAAGATTCTTGCTGATATCCAGATTGAGGAGCAGAATCATGCAGAAATGCTGTATAAATACAAGACAGTAAACGGAATGGCATAATTTATGCAAATTTTTTTGAAAAATGTTACAATTATTTAAACTTTTTTGAAAAGTATTCCGTATAAAGATATGAACGGGACATAAGACTTTGATTTATGTTCCGTCAGTACATACCAACCGGGGGTGAGTAGATGGGTTTGCTGTCAAAGAACCGTGATTTTAGTTTGATAAGCAGAATCCTGAATAATAATGACAGAGATGCAGCAGACGAGCTGGTTACGCAATATTATAAGGCTGTGTATAAGCACATTTATATTAAGCTGAAGGATGAGGAGTTAAGTATGGACCTTACTCAGGAAACATTTATTTCAGCGTTGAAGGGGCTGGGGGGCTTCAATATAGAGAAGGCGTCATTTAAGACATGGCTTACAAGGATTGCAGATAATAAGGTCACTGATTATTTCAGGAGCAGACAGTATCATGAGAGTATTGTTACACAGATTATGGATGATACCATACAGGAACCTGCTGATGAGAGGGCTGGCACGGAGACGAGTGTGCTTGGGAAGCTTTCTTATGAGGAGATGGAGAAAATGTATGGTCATCACCAGAATAAGGAATGGGAAACCTTCAGGCTTAAAGTGTATGAAGGTTATACATTTGGCGAGATAAGTGCTAATCAGGGGGTTGATCTTAGTACTGTCAAGAGCAGGTATTATGCAATGGTTAAGAGAGTAAGAAAGGAGTGGGATTATCTTGAGTAAGGTTAAGTATCCGGATAAGGAAAAAATCAGAATACAGATAGATGAAATCCTTGACAAGTCTGAATTGTTTGATGCTTCAGAAGATAAGTCGTCTACATATACGAATGATAAGATAGTACAATTGAAACCAGTAAAACAACACCTGCCAGTCGGAAAGTATATTGGGGCTGTAGCAGCAATAGCAGCTATTGTCGTATTTGTTATAGCGGTAAAGAATTATCAGACAGTTGGCAGAGGAGAGCAGAGCAGGACAAGTTTCGTGCCGTTAGCAACCAGCAGTTCAGAGGCAGATATGCATGAGAGTACTGCGGAGGAAGCAACAGTTAAACAGAGCCAGATAAGTGATATGATAATTGAAGATTATAACAGCTATGAAATGTTATATTCGAAACTTAATGTTATGAGTGAAGGAACAATAAATATTGAGAACAGAACAGAGTATGGATATACATATTCTGTAAGAAATGACAATGTTGCAACAAGGAATAATGTAGTACTTTATATTGATGTTCCTTATGATATTAAGTATAATGATAAACAGTTAGATGGAATGGATGAGGCGGCAGCTGATACATTAAAACAGGTGATTCAGACGTATATTGATAAGAATGGTCTTAATAGCAATATAAAGATTTCATGTTATATTATGAATAATTCTCTTGAGTTCTATAGTGGGGATACTGTATATGGAAGTCTGACGCTTTCTACAGAATAATTGGTGCTTTTGGGGGATTAAATGAACGAGAATAATTATTACTTAAAGAAATCTAAAGCAGTTTTAAGAGAGGTAAGGAAGTCTGTCATTGGAAAAGATGATGTTATATGCAAGGTGTATATGGCAATAATCGCAGGGGGACATGTATTATTAGATGATATTCCGGGAGTTGGTAAAACAACAATGGCACATGCATTTGCAAATGCACTCGGACTTAAGTACAACAGAATACAGTTTACACCAGATGTTATGCCATCGGATATAACGGGATTTTCGATGTATAACAGGCAGACTGGCAAGTTTGAATTCAAGCAGGGGGCGGCTATGTGCAACCTGCTTCTTGCTGATGAAATAAACAGAACATCACCTAAGACGCAGTCAGCGTTATTGCAGATAATGGAAGAGTCTAAGGTGACTGTTGACGGCAATACATATGAGCTTCCAGACCCATTTGTAGTTATAGCAACACAGAACCCTATTGGTTCTATTGGAACACAGAAGCTTCCTGAGTCACAGCTTGACAGATTCATGATAAAGCTTTCTATGGGATATCCACAGATTGAGGATGAAGTAGCAATTATGAAGAGCAGACTTGAGAACGGGAAGAATACACAGTTTTCTGCATGTGTACTTGAAAAAGGTGATATAGAAGGGATTCGTGAGGAAGTTGCGGGTATCTATGTTGATGATTCTATATATGAATATGTAGCTAAGATTGCAGCTAAGACAAGAAGCAGGGAGAATATAATACAGGGGGTTTCACCAAGAGGAAGTATCGCGGTAATTGCAATGGCAAAGGCGGAAGCATTTCTTCGCGGTAATAATTATGTTCTTCCATCAGATATTAAGAATATTGCTGTTGAAACATTTGCACACAGAATAGTTACTAATGTTAATGGAGCTGCAGGTACGGAGGCAGCCAGAAAAGAGATTACTGAGATATTAAGAAATGTACCGGTTCCAGAGATGAATAAGTAAGGGTGGCAGTATGCTTAAAAGAAGGATTTTGTATTTTATCTGCCTGGCAGTTGTTTTTGGGATTAATATATTTTATGTGGAATACCAGATATTTATATTGCTTGTCCTGATGATTGCAATACCACTTGTTTCATGGATTATGTATGCTATATCGGATGTCAGCCTGGGGCTTAGCCTGCAGGTCAATAAGAATGTTGTACAGGTGGGAAACAGGATTAAGATAAGAATAGTTAAGAAGAATGCATGTAATCTGGCTTTTGTTAATGGCAGCATAACCATAAAATATATGTATTGCCATACGGGTGATGAATTCATGATAAATGTGCCTATAAAACAGGGCATAAGAAAGAGTGCTGGAATTACAGACATTTCTGCGGATTACTGCGGTAATATATGTGTGGGGGTTGAATCCATAGAAATATGTGACTATCTTGGACTTTTTGGAAAGAAGAAACAATTTGCAGGAGTTACTAAAGTATCTGTTATGCCGGAGGAAACAATTGACAGATATATGGAAGCAGACAGAGCTAATGCTTATTATGATGAAGAGAATGAGATGTATGTAAAGAGTGCATCTGATGAAGTCAGTGAACTCAGAGAATACAGGGATGGAGACAGTCCAAGGAATATCCATTGGAAGAGAAGCAGTATACTTGCAGAGAATGACTTTATTGTTAAAGAGTACAGCACGAACATTAATAAGACGGTATTCATCGTTGTTGACACGGACTGGAGAGGAGAAAAGTCATGGCGTCTTTCAAGAATGAGCCGAATATATGCTGAGATGATGTCGCAGGGGCTGGCATGTGCAGAGGCTGGACTGACTGGACAGTATATAGTGTGGGATATGGCTAAAGCAGATATTGTAAGAGTTACGTTCTATGATAATGCCAGTTTGAAAGCGGCCGTTAAAGTGGTTATGGATATACGTTGTGGTGAAGGTACGGTCAATAAAGCATGTCAGGCATTATATGAAGATGACAGGCTGGAGATTACGACTGAACCAGTGATAATTACAGAGAATTGATAATAATGTGACAAGAGGGTATTAATGAAAAAGGGACAGCTTATACATACAGACAACTTAATACTTAGAATAATAGTGACATTTCTTGGAACATTTGGTGCAGCATCCATAATAGAGACGATTACATATCCGCTTGCAGATATGGGATTTATTGGATTTGTTTCACTGATATTCAGTGTTGTGTATACATTTATGCTGTCCTGTTACGGAAAGAATGCAAGGCTTATAAGGATTATGGGAATGGCTGTTTTGCCGGTGGTATATCTCGTAATTAATATAGGCTCTTTTATTAATGGAATCACAACATTTATAAATGTGTTTATATCAAGGGCATCTTTTACAGGACCTGTGGATAGCAGTAATGTACTAACGGTAGAGAGTGCCGGTGCGGCTTCCGTAAGATGCGTATGTGTGGTTGTTGTTATAATTATAGCAGTCCTTGCAGCTTTGGAAGTTAATGTGTTTCCTAATATGCTAGTGAGTCTGGCAATAACCATGCCTCTGCTTAGTGTATTTATTGCGGCGGTTATTGTTCCTGATATCATAAGCATTATTTTCTGTGTTCTTTTTATCTTTGATTCAATGGCATTAAGGAATAAGAAGATAAAAACTAACCAGAGTGCCAAAACGGCTGTAATAATATCAGCAGTTATAGCGGCAGTTTTAACATTTATTATTCCTCAGGAAACATATAAGAGAAATTCTTTCTTTGATGATGCAAGAAATATGGTAACAGATGTTGTTTATGACAGATTTGGCATAGACCTTCAGGGAAATAAATCAGAGACAGAGGATGATAAGGCGAAGGTTAATGCGACTGTAGGAATAGGAAATGGTGATGTTGGACAGGTTGACGAGGTCTACTATGGAAATGTATACGCAGGAGAGCTTAATACAATGTCTGATATCGGAATTGCCTATGCCAAGGTATTTATGGGAAGGGATTTCAAGAATAACAGCTGGCAGCGATGGTCGGATACAAGGGAAACTCAGTATTCATATGAGAGTGCTGTGTCCGAGTTTGCACTTAATCTTGTGAAACGAAAAATATATACGCTTGATGAAGACGAACAACTGCTTGCTGACAGATTTTTCTATTATCAGCAGACATTCAGAAGTAAAGATGGCAATGTATATGGTTCGTCACTTGATTACCGTATAGCACGGGGAAGCTTTGAGGATTACTCCCGCATGGGGCAGCTTATGAAGAAATACAGAAACTCTGCTATTGTTAATTCATATGAAAGCTATGCACACGGGCAGTATCTTGATGTATCTGAAGATGACAGAATTGTTGTAGCACAACTGTTTGGAAAGAAGGATTTACAGACAGTAGATGAAAAGATTGAATATATACAGAAAATAGTATCTTATCTTAAAGATAATTATACATATACTCTTAAACCAGGAAGAGTGCCGGAGGGAAAGAGCGTTGTTGAGTATTTCTTAAGAGAAAGCAAGAGAGGGTATTGTACATATTTTGCTACCTCGGCAGCAGTTATATTAAGATGTGCGGGTATACCGGCAAGGTATTGTGCAGGATATACGGTTAATACCAATACAGGCGCATATTATACTGACGGGCAGAGCAATAAGTATATGAAATATGATGTCTACGACAATGCAGCTCATGCATGGGTTGAGGCATATATTGATGGATATGGATGGGTTATTGTTGATGCAACACCTGGCTATGGAGAAGTTGAGGATACTGAGAAAAGTTCCACACAGGATGAAAGTGAGAGACAGAGCCAGTCTGACAATAGTAATTCATCAGTTGATGAAAATATGACAGTTGATGATACAGATGAGCCGGGTACCGAAAGCACAACACAGGAAGCTGTCTCTGACACTGACAGCTTCTCTGGTGAGATACATATTAATTTAGTACTGATTGTTGTATGTACAGCAATATTGGCAGTTCTTATATTAATTGCAATGGCTGCAATCAGGATAGTATCAAGAATACATTTATTAAGAAGCAGTTCAGTAGATGAAGTAAAGCTTATGAAAATGTATTCTTATCTTGAAAAGCTTCTTGCTTGTCTGGGATATAAGAGAGAACCTGGAATTGATTATGAAGAATATATATTAGAAATAACTGCACAGGATGCGAATCTTAAGAATATGGGACTTGAGAAAGCAGTGCAGACAATCCTTGCGGTCAGATTTGGTAATGTAAAATGTGTTGACAAAGCTGACATAACTGGGATAATAAATACTATAAGACAGGTGCGAAGCTACGCACTTAAGAAAGCCAGAGGATTGAAGAAGCTTATAGTATGTTTAATTTAGAAGAAGAGCTTAAGAAACTCCCGGCAAAACCGGGAGTTTATATTATGCATGATAAGTGGGACAATATAATATATATAGGTAAGGCGAAGATTTTAAAGAATCGTGTAAGACAGTATTTCCAGAGCAGCAGGAATAAGTCTGCCAAGATTGTGCAGATGGTGTCACATATTCAGTACTTTGAGTATATTATCACAGATTCTGAACTTGAGGCGCTTGTTTTGGAGTGCAATCTTATCAAGGAGCACAGGCCTAAGTACAATACCATGCTGAAGGATGACAAGAGTTATCCTTTTATTAAGATTACCGTTGGTGAAGAGTATCCAAGGGTACTTTTTGCAAGAAAGATGAAGCATGGAGCAGGTAAGTATTTCGGTCCTTACACTTCTGCGGCAGCAGTCAAGGACACTATTGAACTTCTATGCAAGCTGTATAAGGTAAGAACCTGTAACAGAAATCTGCCAAAAGATGAGGGCAAGGACAGGCCGTGTCTTAATTATCATATCGGACAGTGTGATGCACCATGTCAGGGATATGTAAGCGGTGAGGAATACAGAAGAAGAATTGATGAGGTTGTAGCTTTCTTAAATGGTGATTACAAGAAGATTATGGACAGGCTTACAACGCAGATGCAGGAAGCGTCTGAGAAGATGGAATACGAGGAAGCTGCAAGATACAGAGACCTGTTAATGAGTGTCAAGCAGGTTGCACAGAAGCAGAAGATTACAGCAGATGATGTTAATGACAGAGATGTCATTGCGTGTGCAAGTGACGGTCAGGACGCAGTTGTGCAGGTGTTCTTTATCAGGCAGGGCAAGCTTCTTGGAAGAGATCATTTTCATATGAAGGTTGCTGAAGGCGACACTAAGAGCGACATTATTTCGGAATTTATGAAACAGTATTACGGCGGAACTCCATTTATACCTAATATTATTATGGTGCAGTACGAGATAGAGGATGCGGATACAATAGCACAGTGGCTTAGTGCAAGAAAGAGTCGCAAGGTAAGTATTGTCACACCTAAGAAGGGCGACAAGGAAAAGATGGTTGAGCTTGCATATAAGAACGCCCAGCTTGTTCTTACACAGGATGCGGAGAAGATTAAGCGTGAGGAGAGCAGGACAACAGGAGCTATGAAAGAGATTGCCGACTGGCTTGGACTTGGGACACTTCACAGAGCAGAGGCTTACGATATATCTAATACAAATGGTGTTGAAAGTGTTGGTTCAATGGTTGTTTTCGAGGATGGAAAACCAAAGAAGAATGATTATCGCAAGTTCAGGATAAGAACAGTAAAGGGGCCGGATGATTATAAGAGCATGCGTGAGGTTCTGACAAGACGCTTTACAAGAGGTATGCGTGAGCGGGAAGGACTCGAGGATAGTCATGGATTTTCGAGATATCCAGACCTTATTATGATGGATGGCGGACGTGGCCAGGTGAATATTGCACTTGATGTACTTAAGGAACTGGGGCTTAATATTCCTGTGTGCGGTATGGTAAAGGATGATACCCACAGCACAAGAGGTCTGTATTATAACAATATTGAGATACCGATAGATAAGCACAGCGAGGGCTTTAAGCTGATTACAAGGGTGCAGGATGAGGCACACAGATTTGCAATAACTTATCACAGAAGCTTAAGAGATAAGGCACAGGTATCTTCTGTACTTGATTCGATTGAAGGAATCGGACCTGTAAGAAGAAAGGCACTTATGAAGCATTTTCTTGATATAGAAAAGATACGGCAGGCATCAGTGGATGAGCTTATGAAGGCTGATGGTATTACTGAAAATGTGGCAGAGAATATATACAAATTCTTTCATTGATAATACTTTTATAATAGCATTTAGAGCTTGTCTGTGATAAACTTAGGATATATGAAATCGTAAACATGAGTTTGGAGGCAGAGAATATATGAATAATGGTAAAGAGAGGGTAAAGTTATCTAAAGTTATCCAGAAAATGAATCTTGTTAATCTTACACCACAGATAGATGTGTCAGGAATCTGGCTTAATCTGCCTGATGTGAACAGACCGGCTTTGCAGCTTACAGGTTTTTATGACCAGTTTGATAATGACAGATTACAGATTATTGGTAATGTGGAGCATGCTTATCTTGCGAGTCTTTCTGAGCAGGAGAGATATGAAAGATATATGCAGCTTTTGTCAAGTAATATTCCATGTATTATATTCTGCAGGAGTATAAAGCCAGAGCCTAAGATTATTGAACTTGCGGTTAAGTATCAGATACCTCTTCTTATGACAGACCAGGCAACATCTTCATTTACAGCAGAAGTAATACGCTGGCTGAAGGTCCAGCTTGCACCATGTATCGTAATCCATGGTGTTTTAGTTGATGTATATGGTGTAGGTGTACTTATCACAGGTGAGTCTGGTATTGGTAAGAGCGAGGCCGCGCTTGAACTTATAAAAAGAGGACATCGTCTTGTAACTGACGATGCGGTTGAAATCAGAAAGGTCAGTGACGAGACTCTGGTTGGAAGCGCACCGGGAGTTACCAAGTATTTTATAGAGCTTAGAGGCATTGGTATTATTGATGTCAAGACACTTTTCGGTGTTGAAAGTGTTAAGGAAACTCAGGAAATAGATATGGTTATCAAGCTTGAGGACTGGAACAAGGACAGAGAGTATGACCGCCTTGGACTTGAGGAAGAATATATAGAATATCTTGGAAATAAGGTTGTGTGCCATACGCTTCCGGTAAGACCTGGACGTAATCTTGCTGTAATTGTTGAGTCAGCAGCGGTCAACCACAGACAGAAGATGATGGGATATAATGCAGCGAAGGAATTATACAGAAGAGTACAGGAAAATCTTATGAGAGGCGGGGAGGATGACGATGAGTAAGATTATATTTGGAATTGATGTTGGAGGAACAACCTGCAAATGTGGTACATTTTCTAAAGAAGGTGAGCTGTTAAGAAAAGAAGAGATTCCTACAAGAAAGGATGAGGGTGGAAGCCTGATTCTGCCTGATATAAGTGAGTATATCAAGGGCGTTCTTGCAGATATGAATATGACAACAGAGGATGTGGCAGGAATCGGAATGGGACTTCCTGGCGCCTGTCTTGAAGATGGAACTGTCAACAAATGTATCAACTTGGGCTGGGGAGTATTTAATGCAGCCAATGCACTGTCTGAGCTTACAGGTATTCCTGTTAAGATTGGTAATGATGCCAATATGGCAGCACTCGGAGAATTCTGGGTAGGCGGTGGAAGCGAATATAACAGCATGGTCATGGTGACAATTGGAACCGGTGTAGGCGGTGGAGTTATTATTGATGGAAAGCCTCTTTATGGATTTAACGGTGCAGCAGGTGAGATAGGTCATCTTCCACTTGTTGAAGGTGAGACTGAGAGCTGTAACTGTGGAAAGAAGGGCTGTCTTGAGCAGGTTGCTTCTGCAACTGGAATTGTAAGAACGGCTAACCGTATGCTTGCAGAAAGTGACATGCCTTCATCTTTAAGAAGTGTGCCATACATATCTGCAAAGGTTATATTTGACGAGGCTAAGGGAGGAGATGCCCTTGCTATACAGGTAACAGAGTATGTATGCAGGTATCTTGGAAAAGGACTTGCATGTGCAGCGGGAATGGTTGACCCGGAGGTATTTGTAATTGGTGGCGGAGTTTCTGCCGCAGGGGAATATTTTATCAATCTTATTGATAAGTATTATAAGGAATGTGTGTTCCATGCGAGCAGACAGACTAAGATAGTTAAGGCTGCTCTTGGTAATGATGCAGGAATGTATGGAGCAGCAAAGCTTATTCTTGGAAATTAGTATTAAGGATAGTGAGATTATATGGATAATAAAATGTTATCAGAAGCATTAATATCAATGCTTGGTGCCGGGAATGTAAGAACAGGTGAACTAATGAAGACACATACTACATTCAGAATCGGAGGTGCTGCAGATTATTATGTAACACCACAGGCAGAAAAGCAGATAGCAGATGTTATCGCATTTTTGAAAAAATCGGACATTAAATATATTGTTATTGGAAATGGCAGTAATATTCTTGTGAGTGATGAAGGCTTCAGGGGAGTTGTAGTTGAGCTTGGCGATGGTTTTTCAGATTATGAGTTTCTGCAGGATTCACAGGATAATTCAGATGAAGTGCTTGTCAAAGCAAGTGCAGGTATGAAGCTTACAAGACTTGGCAACCAGCTTGCTGCTAATGGAATTGCCGGATTTGAATTTGCAACAGGTATTCCGGGTTGCATAGGTGGTGCTGTAAGAATGAATGCAGGTGCTTATGGCGGGGAGTTCAAGGATATTCTTGTCAGTGCAAAGGTTATTGATGATGAAGGTATTATCAGGGAGCTTTCAGCAGATGAACTTGAGCTTGGATACAGAACAAGTATTGTAGCGAAAAGCAATATGATTGTTCTTGAAGCAACTTTGAAATTAAGAAAAGGTGAACCGGATATAATAAGAAATAATATCTCAGAGCTGGCAGCTAAGAGAAGGCAGAAGCAGCCACTTGAGTATCCTAGTGCCGGAAGCACATTTAAAAGACCGGAAGGATATTTTGCAGCAAAGCTTATTGAGGATGCAGGTCTTAAGGGTTGTGCAAGAGGTGGCGCACAGGTATCGGAGAAGCATGCAGGATTCGTTGTCAATAAGGGCGATGCAACTGCGAAGGATGTATGCGAGCTTACGGATTATATTAAGAGTGAAGTTATGGAAAAGTTCGGTGTCGGGCTGGAACTGGAAGTTGTAAAGGTTGGATTCTAAGGCTTGTTATAATTAAACAGACCAGTAATTAAAGGCAGATAAGAAAGAGAAGATGATAAGATGAAGATGATTATTGTTACAGGTATGTCAGGTGCAGGTAAATCTACAGCACTTAATGTATTAGAAGATGAGGGATATTATTGTGTCGATAATATGCCAATCTCTCTGATTCCTAAGTTTGCAGAGCTTGCCAATGCGGGAGAAGACGGATATAGCAACATAGCAATTGGTGTAGATATAAGAAGTGGTCACGCACTTGCTGAGCTGGATTCAGTGCTTGATGATATGCTTAATAAGCATTTTAACTATACAATTCTGTTTCTTGAATCAAGTGATGATGTACTTGTAAAACGATACAAGGAAACGCGAAGAACACATCCGCTTGCAATGGATGATCATGACAGAATAGATAATGTAATAAAGCTGGAAAGAGATGAGCTTAAGTTCTTAAAGAAAAGAGCAGATGTTATAATCGATACAAGCCAGATGCTTACAAGGGAACTTAAGGCAGAGCTTGAGGGCATATTCTTTGACGATAAGAATTTCAAGAATCTGTTTGTTACAGTTCTTTCTTTTGGTTTCAAATATGGAATACCTGCAGACGCAGATCTTGTGTTTGATGTGAGATTTCTGCCTAATCCATATTATATTGAAGAACTTAAACACCTTACCGGTAATGATAAGCCTGTACAGGATTATGTGAAGAAAGCTCCGGAGACAACAGAATTTCTGGAAAAGATAGATGACTTATTGAAGTTCCTTCTGCCTAATTATGTTAAGGAAGGAAAGAACAGCCTTGTTATTGCAATTGGCTGTACAGGAGGAAAGCATCGTTCAGTTACTCTTGCTAATGAAATCTATAAGCTTATAAGCAGGACTGAGTATGGATGTAAGGTTGAGCATAGAGATATTGAGAAAGATTCTAAGAGAAAAGGTTAAGTATGTCATTTTCATCAGAAGTAAAAGAAGAGTTAGTTAAGAAAACAGATTCCGCGAGGCATTGCCAGATTGCGGAATTTGCTGCGTTTATGGGAATGTCTGGCAATGTAAGCGAGACAGATAATGGAGAATTATGTCTGGAATTCGTTACAGAGAACGAATTGTCAGTTGAGAAATTCAGTGACCTGTTATTGAGAATATTTAGCATTAAGATGGATGCTGATACGAATGAAATGGTTAAGAATGGCAAGGAAACTATTATAAGGATAACCAGACAGAGTGATGTTGCTAAGATATTGCAGACATTAAAATGGTGCGACGACCGGTTTACACAGATTGAACCGGTGTTTGTTGACGCAAGAATTGTAGCTATGGACTGCTGTAAGAAAGCATTTATAAGAGGAGCTTTTATGGAACGAGGTTCTATAAGTGACCCGAACAAGTTCTATCACTATGAGATTGTGTGCAAATATGAGGAGGACGCTGATATTCTTATGGATATGCTGCGTTTTTTCGGACTCGATGCCAAGGTTATTGTAAGAAAAAACAGTTTTGTAGTGTATATGAAAGAAGGCAATAATATTACTGATACGCTTAATCTTATGGGAGCGGTTGTTTCGCAGATGAACCTGTACAATGTCATGATTCTTAAGGGAATCAGTAATGATGTCAACAGAAAGGTAAACTGTGAGACTGCTAATCTTAACAAGACAATTGAAGCGGCGGTCAAGCAGATTAAGGATATTGAACTTATAAGAGATACTGTCGGGCTTGACAGTTTAAGTGACAGTCTGATGCAGGTTGCTCTTTTAAGACTCGAGAATCCTGACATGAGTCTTCAGGGATTAGGTGAGCTGTTAGACCCCCCGGTTGGTAAATCGGGTGTAAACCACAGGTTAAGAAAGATTGGCGAGAAGGCAGATGAATTAAGACAGAGCATGGGAATCTCTGTCTGATTAAATATTTTTAATAAAATTTTACATTTTCTTTTCAAATAGGGATTGACAAGAAGTGTATAATTGAAAATATGAGATAAAAGGGCAGTCATATACTGCAGAAAGGTTGATTAAGATGACTAAAGTAGATATAATTTCAGGCTTTTTGGGAGCAGGTAAAACAACTCTTATAAGTAAGCTTTTAAAGGAAGCCTTAAAGGGAGAGCAGGTAGTTCTTATTGAGAATGAGTTCGGTGAAATCGGTATTGATGGAGGATTCCTTAAAGATTCTGGTGTTGAGATAAGAGAGATGAATTCAGGATGCATCTGCTGTTCACTTGTTGGTGATTTCGGAACTTCTCTTAAGGAGGTTGTTGATAAGTATCATCCAGACAGAATTATTATTGAGCCTTCAGGAGTAGGCAAGCTTTCAGATGTTATCAAAGCGGTTAAAGACCTTCACATTGAGAATGAAATCGTTCTTAACAGTGCTTCAACAGTTGCAGATGCATCTAAGGTTAAGGTATATATGAAGAATTTTGGTGAATTCTTTAATAACCAGATTGAGCATGCAGGAACTGTTATTTTAAGCAGAACACAGAATGTTTCTGAAGAGAAGTTAAAGACAGCTATTGAGCTTATTAAGAGTGTTAATCCTAATGCACATATTATCACAACTCCTTGGGATGATATTGACGGAACTAAGATTCTTGGTGCAATGGAGAATGTTACTAACCTTGAGTTAGACATGCTTGCAGAGGCAGCGCAGAAGGCTTATGAGGAGCATGAGAAGGAGCACCACCACCACCATCATCATGAAGATGGAGAGTGCTGCTGTTGCGGCGGACATCATGATGATGATGATGACGAGCATGAGCATCATCACGACCACGAGCATGAGCATCATCATGACCATGATGAGGAACATGAGCATCATCACGACCACGAGCACGAACATCATCATGACCATGACCATGATCATCACCATCACCATGCAGATGACGTATTTACAAGCTGGGGAACAGAGACTCCTAAGAAGTATGAGAAGGCAGAGCTTGACAGCATATTAAAGAAGCTTTCTGAGAGTGAAGATTATGGTAAGGTTCTCCGTTCTAAGGGTATGCTTCCTTGCACAGATGGAACATGGATGTATTTCGACCTTGTACCAGAAGAATATGAGATTCGTGAGGGAAGTGCTGATTTCACAGGAAGAATCTGTGTAATCGGTTCTGAACTTAAGGAAGATGCACTTAAGGAACTTTTTGAAGTTTAATCAGTGTTTAATAGAAGAACACATTTTTACAACGCATTTATAATGAAATGATAGCGCAAATGCGCGGAAATGAGGATAAATATGGCAAATGAGGAATATCAGATTCCGATTTTCTTGATTAACGGTCAGCTTGACAGTGGTAAAACAAGATTTATCTCCGATACTATAGCAATGGGACAGTTTGCAGATGCTAAGAATAAACTTCTTATTGTGTGTGAAGAAGGTGAAGAGGAGTATAGCGAGAAGCTTCTTAAGGACAACGGAGTTGATATGGTTGTTGTAGAGAAGGAAGATTTTAATATCAAGACTCTTAATGAACTGGACAAGAAGTATGATCCATGGATTGTTATTATCGAATATAACGGAATGTGGGATCCAGCACTTATTCTTGGAAGTGAGAAGCCAAGAGGATGGCAGGTATACCAGTCTATAACTTTAGTTGATGCTAATTCATTTGGCTTACAGTGGGCTAACATGAAGTCTATTATTGCAGAGTCTGTTAAATATGCTGATATGGTTATCTTTAACAGATGCAAGTCAGGTATGGATCTTGGCAGCTACAGAAGAAGCATGAGAGCATTAAATCCTGCACTTCAGATTATCTTCGAGGACGAGAAGGGTGACCAGGTTGCTATATCTGAACAGCTTCCATACGATATCAATGCTGATGTTATTCAGGTTGATGACGAAGATTATGGTATCTGGTATATGGATGTGTCTGAAAGACCGGAAGTATACGCAGGTAAGAAGGTAAGATTCAAGGGACAGGTTCTTAAGAACAAGTACTTTAAGGATAAGAATTTCGTTCCGGGAAGAAAGGTTATGACATGTTGTGCAGAAGATACACAGTTTATTGGTTATATCAGCTTCTACAACAACATAGCTTCTCTTGAGAACAGAGAATGGATATGGGTTACAGCTACTATTAAGTATGAATTCCAGATGGCATATAAGAAGAAAGGTCCTGTTCTTTACGTTGAAAGCGTAGAAAAGACAGGTGCACCTAAGGAAGAGATGGTGTTCTTCTGATATGATACAGGATATATGGCCAAAACATCTGGACAACCAGTATAAGAATCTTAAGCCAGGCAATGAGGATACTGTGTTTTATTTTCAGGGTTCCTCATTGCTTGCAAGACCATCAGGACATTTTAACTCACAGAATCCTGAAGAAAATGTATTAATATATCCACAGTATGATGAGTTCGTTCAGGGGATAAAGTCCTCTTACGGAGACAAAGCTGTGGATAACTTTGAATTTATATATCTGTTGTCAATTGATGAGGAACATTTTTTCCTCGCAAGAAAGACAGGAAGCCTCGAAAGAGGCACATTCTTGGGAGAGATGGCTGATTCAGCTGTACACAAGGATATGTATTCTTTTGTCAGAGGATATGAATTCATAGGAGTCGATTCTTTCCGTAAGGCACAGCCAAGAGAGCTTGCTTATGCGGCTATTACTGCATTTCATCTGTATGGCTGGTACAGGGATAATCATTTCTGCGGAAGATGCGGAAAACCACTCAAGCATGATGACAAGCAGAGAATGTTACGCTGTTACTGCTGTAAGAATATGGTATTTCCTAAGATATGTCCGGCTGTTATTGTTGCAGTTACAGATAAGGACAGAATTCTTCTTACTAAATATGCGGGAAGAACTTATAGGAATTATGCGCTTATTGCCGGATTCACTGAGATTGGTGAAACAACAGAGGAAACTGTAAGCAGAGAAGTTATGGAAGAAGTAGGTGTGAAGGTTAAAAATATCACCTATTATAAGAGCCAGCCTTGGGGACTCAGCGGTTCTCAGCTTCTTGGTTACTTCTGTGAGCTTGACGGTGACGACACAATAACTCTTGAAGAAGATGAGTTATCGGTCGGCACATGGGTCAAGGCAGATGATATAGATGTAATTGATGACCATATCAGTCTCACAAGGGAAATGATTGAGAAATTCCGCAGTGAGCATGTGAGTCACAATTAATTGTAATCTTTAAAACTAATATTAAGATCTATGGTATTACCACTGACACCGTCTAACTTAGCTGATTCAGTGTATTGCCATATAGAGAATTCATATGGGAAGTAAGGTGTGTCTGAATAGTAGGCAAACCACTTCTCATATTTTTCTAAGCGGGTAAGGTCAAGTCTTCCAACGAATCCCTTGAGGTTGGAATATATCATTGGCTTATAGCCTGCTTTTTCTATCTTGTCGCAGAATGCGATTATGATATCTGTAAGTTCTTCAGTAGTCAGATTCTCCTGTCTGTATGAATCGCCCGAAATCTCCTCAAAGTCAATAACTACAGGATATGTAATCTTGTAAGGCTTGATAATATCAAGAACATAATCAGCCTCTTCTATAGCTTCCTGTTTCGTAATTGCAGATGAGAAGAAGTATGCGCCAATCTTAATATTATTCTTTATTGCGTCTTTTGCAAATGTATCAAATGAAGAATCAGTGTTCAGGATTCCATTGCCATAGCTTCTGAAACCACATCTTAACATGGCAAATTCAACGCCCTGTTCTTTTAATTTCTTAAAGTCAATATTCCCCTGAAACTTCGAGGCATCAACACCCATATGTGTTGTAACTTTACCGTCTTCATTGTATGTAATAATTCCTTTATCATCCTGCTTGAAATTCTCATCCTTATAATTATTCTTCGCAAGTTCAGGAAGTATCTGCGCAAATACATACTGATTCTTATTGTTCACATAGACTATATTATCAGGGAAATAGCTCTTAAGTATAGAAAGAGAACCTTCACCGTTAGTGAATCTTAACTTCATATCAGAAAGAAGATCCTCTTTCTCTTCTGACTTTAGTTTCTCAATCTCGTCATTGCTAAGCTTATCGGTATTAGTTGCAACGGTTGATTTTCGGTACTTAATAATGACACCGGTGGTCAGAAGACCGAACATTACAGTTGTCATAAAGAATATTAAAGTTGTTATCACAAAAGGATTGGTTTTCTTCGATTTCATAGTGCATCACCTCTATAATAATTAATTATGAGTTATTCATAAAAAGTATTTCTTGTATAAATGGTATATTAGCTTTTGCGAAATGTCAATTAGAATTCATATGATTTTTTAAATAAAAATATAGAAAAGGTATTGACAATTTATTGAATAGAATATATAGTATCTGTACAACACAACAATTCTTATAGAATCAGAATCCAGACGTGGATAACTGAGATTCTTTTGCCTTTGCAAGAAGGTAATTGTACCGTTTCTGTTCTGAATTAAGCTGGTAGATATAACAGTCTATCAGGTCAGGATCAGTAACATTATCAAGATTAGAATAGGCAGTGTACATTGCCTTTTTAGTCATCATAAGTTCCTGTAACAGATATTTTTCATCATATGTAGCAGGACTCTTTTTTTTACCAAACATTTTCAATAGAATTACTCCTTAATGCACAAGATTAGGGGCATCATATGCCTTTATTAGAAGTATAGGCAGTAAATGGTAATTCTATACATGTTTTTTTGAGGAGGTGGATAAGTGCCGGATATTATATCAGTCATAATTGCACTGGTATTAGTTATTGTAGCAGCAGTACATGATCTGAGAGAATTCAGAATACCGAACAGGCTTATTGTTGCAGGTATTGTTGTAGGCGTGAGTGTTATTGTTATAAGAGCTTTTACAGGTGAATATATAGGAAATTATATTCTTGGAACTCTGGCGGGATTAGCGGGAATGACATTTCTATATATAATCAGGGCTGTAGGTGCAGGGGATGTAAAGCTTTTGGCAGTAATTGGAATGTTGACTGGGTTGGAATTTGTACTACAGCTTATGGTTGTATCTCTTATTACAGGGATTTTTACGGGAATTGTTGAGTTGTTTTTAAAAAAGACCAGAGAGGTCAGTATGGGGAGCAGCGGAATAAAGGCGCATGGCTTTCATTATGCAGTGGGGGTTCTGACTGGATATGTTGTTGTGTTGGTATACAGGTGTGTTGTGGTTTTATGAATGATATTACATAGGGGGTGAACAGATGGGCAGGAATAACATTTGCGTTATATATGATTCAGACGAAAATTATGCGAAACGGCTTATGTCTGTAATTAATGATGATAATGATATTCCCTATAATGCACAGGTTTTTACTAAGGAACATGAACTTGATAAGTACCTGCAGGAAAAAGAAGCTGATATGCTTATGATATGTGAAGGAGCATATGGGTATAACGCATATAGAACGGGAACTAAGACTGTTGTGTTGTGTGAGGAGGAGCGTGAAGCAGATGAGATTAATTCAAGGGAAGAAAAAGGACTGGTTGGAATATGTAAGTATCAGCCGTCATATCAGCTTCTACAGTCTGTAATGAGATATGAGAAGAAAGACCGGGCTCAAAAAAGGGGAAGCCTTAAAGTGACAGGTATATATGGATTTAATAATACTGCAAGAATGATGTTGTCACTGGCAGTTGCAAGACTGATGTCAGAGCATGGGAACACACTTTTTATTAATTTTGAAACATTTTATGGGTTTAAAGGAATCCTGAAGGATGAAGAGAATGAAAATCTTTCTGATGCATTATATGCATTCAGACAAAATCATAATCAGTTTCATAAAAATATTGTTAATGCCATAAGTCATTATGAAAGGCTGGATTATATACCGGATGCGTCCTGCGCAGAAGATATTGATGATATAAAACCTGAAGAAATTGGGACATTTATTCAGGCAATAGGAAGGGAACTTGGATATTCGAATATTGTAATTGATATTGGGGATGGAATACGCATGCCTTGGAATATGATGGATTGTTGTGATGAAATATATATATGTGAAACAGGCAATTATATAGAGAATATGAGGTTTAAGAATTTTGAAAAATATCTTCTTGAGCAGGGGTTGGATAATATTGCAGCAACTTTTAAAAAGATACATGTTAATGAAGATGAGAACATTAATAATGATGATATATGGGGGCGGCTGCCTTTTTGCAGTTTTTATGAAGAATTATGCAGAACAGCAGGAATAGAGGAAATATAATGGACGAACTCTACATTAAGCTAAGAAAGCATGTATATGAAAGACTGGACATTGGCAGAGACGTTGCTGACAGTGAACTATATGAGGTGATAGATGCCTGCATATATGATGAAAGCCGTAATAATGTGATTTCGATAAGGCAGAAGGAAGAACTTAAACAGCGCTTATATAACTCTATTAAAAAACTGGATATTTTGCAGGAATTACTTGAAGATGACAGCATAACCGAAATAATGGTGAATGGCAGTGACAGTATATTCATGGAGAGGAATGGTTCTATAGAAAGATGGAACAAAAAATTTGAAAGTGAGAATAAACTGTCAGATGTGGCACAGAGGATTGCAGCTATGTCAAACCATATGGTTAACGAAGCATCTCCAATAGCTGATACAAGACTTGAAGATGGCTCGAGGGTCAGTATTGTTCTTCCACCAGTGGCAATTAATGGACCAATAATAACTATAAGAAAATTCTTCAATAAGCCCATCACGATAGACAGACTTATTGAATTGGAATCTATTACTCCAGAAGCAGCACAGTTTTTAGAAAAACTTGTTAAGAGCAGATATAACATTTTCATATCAGGTGGAACAGGAAGTGGAAAAACAACATTTTTAAATGTATTGTCAGATTATGTGCCAGATGATGAAAGAGTAATTACGATTGAAGATTCTGCTGAACTACAGCTTCACAACATTAATAATATTGTGAGGCTTGAGGCGAGGGTGGCAAATTCAGAGGGAACTAATGCAGTGAGTATAAGAGATTTGATAAAAGCAAGCCTAAGAATGCGTCCGGATCGTATTGTAGTTGGAGAAGTAAGAGGACCAGAGGCAATAGATATGTTACAGGCTATGAACACAGGGCATGACGGAAGTCTGTCTACAGGACATGCCAATAGTCCCAAAGATATGCTGACGAGATTGGAAACAATGGTACTTATGGGAATGGATATGCCTGTGTCAGCAATCAGGGCGCAGATATCATCAGCTATTGATATTATTGTTCATCTTGCAAGACTAAGGGATAAGAGCAGAAAGGTGGTTCAGATTGCAGAAGTCGGAAATTGCATTAATGGTGAGATTGCACTTACGCCATTGTTTAAGTTTGTTGAAAACAGTCAGGATAAGAATGGAAAAGTTATTGGTACGCTTGTCAGGCAGAATAATGTGTTTAACAGAACAGAGAAGCTTGAAGCTGCAGGGTTTAGTGAATGGTAACGAAAGGTACATATTAGAGGGGATAATTATTGTTCTGATTGCAGCATACATATTTTATGAAAATGTTTTTATGGCGGTTATTCTTTCACCGTATGTGTATATTCATTACAGGCAGAGAATAAAGGAAAGGATTGTTCATGATAAGAAGAACTTTAAGAAGAAATTTAAAGATGGAATTATTGCAGTGTCATTTGCTTTAAATGTTGGATATTCAATAGAGAATGCATTTGGACAGGCTGTAGATGAACTTGCTCTTATGTATGGGGATGATTCTGATATTGTTGTAAAGTTCAAACTTATAGTTATAAGGCTTGGGCAGAATGAGAATCTTGAGGATATATTAGATGATTTTGCGGAGGAAAGTAAAGTAGAGGATATCATGTATTTTGCGGAGATATTCAGATATGCCAAGAGAAGTGGTGGAGATTTAATGGCAGTTATAAAGAATACAGCGCAGATTATACAGCAGAAGGAAGAGGTTATGTCAGAGGTTGACACTATTATAAGTGGCAAAAAAATGGAACAGAGAGTAATGAGTCTTATACCTGCTGTTATCGTTATATATTTAAAGGTGACTGCCAAAGAATTTATACAGCCTTTGTATGGTAATATTGCTGGAATAATTATTATGACGGTGTGTCTGGCGGTATATGTTGTTTCTGATATGTGGGCAAAGAGGATAGTTAATATTGAAGTTTAAAAAAGAAAGAAAGGTATTATTAATAATTGTTATTAGTGCAGCCATGGCTGTAATCAGTATGTTTATGACGGACAATTCAGATAAGTTGTTTTGCAGTATAGAGCGTCCTGAACCTGGAGAAGAGACACAGGTAAAGAGAATTAATGTCGTAGGTGAAGATGGAGAGAGCATAACATCTGTTGATGTTGAAATCGCACCAAGAATTATGTCACAGGATGAAGCTGCCGTATGCTTTGAAAAGGCATATGAGGAGATAGCTGGAATTATGTGTGGGAGAAATAAAAATCTTGAACATGTAACTAGCAATCTTGTATTACCAGAAACGGCACAGAGAGGTGTAGTTTCTTTGACATGGTATTCAGGAAATTATGAACTTATTAATTATAACGGTAATGTTAATAATATTAGTTTTTCGGAAAATGAGTGTCAGAATGTAGAACTTAAGCTGATTATGGAATATGAGGATTATAAAAGTGAATACGATTTTACAGTAACGGTATATTCACCAGAATATGGTACAGGAGATAGGAGAAAAATACAGGCACAAAAGGATATAGAAGCAGCTGTCAGTAGTAGCAGAATGGATGGAAATATTAACCTTCCACAGTATATAGCAGATAGCAAAGTATACTATGAGGAAAGTGAAAAGCCTGTGTCTCCGTTATTATTTGTCCTTCTTGGAGGGGCAGCTATATTAGTAGTAATTATAGCTGATAAAAAGAAAGTAAAGGACAATGCTATAAAGAGAAAAAAGGAACTGTTATATGATTATTCAGAAGTTGTATCGAAATTGACATTGCTTCTTGGTGCTGGAATGACTACAAGAATGGCATGGCATAAAATAGCGGCTGATTATAAGGATAACATAGAACATGGCAAGGCGGTACGCAGACCTGTATATGATGAGATATGTAAGACTGATTATAATATTCAGGCAGGAATATCCGAATTAAAGGCATATGAACAATTTGGAAAAAGATGCGATACGAGAGAATATATGAAGCTTGCAGCATTATTGCAGACTAATATCAGAAAAGGGACTAAAGAGTTACGGCGTCTTCTTGAAGAGGAGACGGCTGATGCATTTGAAAAAAGAAAGAATATGGCAAAGATAAAGGGTGAAGAGGCTACAACTAAACTGCTTATGCCAATGATGATGATGCTTATGATAGTAATGGCAATAATTATGATTCCTGCAGTATGGTCTTTTCAGATTTAGCTGGTAATTATGGAGGTTAAGATAATATGAAGAATGCGATAAAAAAGTTTTGGGATAGTGAAGATGGCATGGGTGTTGTAGAGGTTGTGTTGATAACAATTGTTCTTGTGGGACTGGTTGTTGTATTCAAAAAACAGATAACAAGTCTGGTTAATTCAATTCTTTCTAAGATGACAAATCAGGCTAATAAAATCTGATAAATGGAGGCTGTTGTTGAATAATAAGACATTTAAGGCGCAGATAACGGTAATGGCAGCATTGTCAATGACAATAATATTTTCTTTGATATGTACATGTGTCAGATCAGCATCAGATTGTTTTTATAATACGCAGATCAAGGAAGCGTGCATGTTATCTGTGGAAGGCGCATTTTCTGCGTATCATAACGATATGTTGAGTGAATATGATATTCTGCTTCTTCAATATAGCGATAATATTAAGACAAGAATTGAACAATATGCTGAAGAAAATATATATTCCTGTGGGAAAAATGTCTCATTAATGGGGGTTGATGTGGATAATGTTGAGTACATAACTGATCAGGGTGGAATATATCTTAGAAAAGAAATTGCTTCATATATGCAATATGGATTGTTTTCAGAGATGGCAGATGTTATGAGACAGTCGGAAAAGGAACTTCAAAAAGTAGAAAAAATCAAGGAGATAACATCGGATATACAGGATTGTGAAAAGGATTTGTGGGAGGTGGACTTAAAAATACTTCAGCTCATTAAATATGTTGAAGGGATTGAGACAACAGATACGGGAATTGTAATAAGAAGGGGGGAACCTGTATCATCAGGGGGATATTTTGCCAAATCGGCAGTTAATGGGATTGTTTCAATGGATTCAGTATATGTTGATGAGAAAAAAGTATACATGAGTATTGACAACTCGGAACCTGGCTACACAGATGTATCAGCATTATTAGATGATATGTATGAAGATGCCAGTGGTGTTGCAGCTAGTGAAGAAAATCAAAAAGAGGAAGATTATATTAATTCATATTCGGATGTATATAGGAGAAATTATATAAAGCTGAAAGCTGTACTTGGAGGAACTAAAGAGCAGACAGAGAAAGCTTTAGAGGTGCTTGGTGAATATGATGATGCAAAGTCGGGTGCAGAGAATAAACTGGGTGGATGTATGGAAAAGGTTTCTGCTGAAATAAAGACTCTTGGTGAAGAACTTTGTAATGAATTAATAGAGGATCTTAAGTCTATGAAAGAAGACAATGCGTCAGACAAGAAAACAATGTGTGATATGCAACAACTGAGACAGGCACTTTCAAGAAATCTAATTGTGCTTAATGGGGTATGCAGTCAGATTGAAAAACTTGAAGAAAATCTTAATTATGACAATAGCAGAGATGTTATGTCGTCAGTAGTCAGATGCAGGCAGTTGTTATATGGATTGTCCGCAAAGGGAATGAAGTTTGATTATTCAGGAGTGGATTTTTCTATAGAATCTTCCGGTCTGTCTGCTGTAAGAAAAGTAAGACAGCTGATTACTGATGGCATACTGGCGTTAGTTATGGATACAGATAATATTTCAGAAAAGTCTGTTAATTATGCAGGTCTTGCAACAGATATGTCAGGGAAAATTGAGAGTATGGAATCAAAGGCGGAAGAAATAAAGGAACAGTTTCTGATGAATGAGTATCTAATGATGAAGTTTAATTGTTTTACTGATTATCTTGATATGGATATCGATGAAAGTGCCGGTATTGACTATACGCTTGAATATATACTGTGTGGAAAAAGCGGTGATAAGGAAAATCTTGAACAGACAATGCTGGAATTATCAGGAATAAGAACGGGTATGAATCTGGCATATCTTATAACAGACAAGTCAAAAAAAATGCAGGCGTATTCATTTGCAGCAGGAGCATTAGGATTTACAGGTAATATGGCTCTTATTAAAGCCGGGCAATATCTGATAATGTCGGTGTGGGCATATGGTGAAGCAATAATGGATATGAGGGATTTGTATGCAGGAAATAAAGTTGCTCTTGTGAAAAACGAAAAAAACTGGAAATTATCATTGGAAAATCTGTTAGGTATGAAGTTTGATTCCGACAAGGATACAGACGATGATGGTTTGGAATACAGGGATTATATACGAATGCTACTTATGTTAGAAAGGAGTGAACATAAGAATTACAGAACTATGGGGGCAATGGAAATTAAGATGATAAGTATGGGACATGATGATTTCAGAATGAGAAACTATATTGTGAGTATGGCGGGAACAGCAGTGTTTAGTGTTATTAGGAGAGGACAGCCATACGTACAGATAATAAGCTGTTCTTATATTTAATATGGTTTAGCAGCATATGCTTCTAAATAACGGTTCGATGCAGGAATAATTACGAAGAGAGGAGAGCAGTCAATGACATACTTTAACCGAAAATTGATGAAAAGAGACATTCCTGCATCAGCAACTGTAGAGGGGGCTTTGGTTATACCTGTTATATTATATGCGGTTGCGGCAGTAATGTTTTTGTTGCAGTTAATTTCAATAAGGATGCATGTAAATGATGCATTATATAATGCATTAAGAAAGTTTAATACATATTCTTATACAAGTCAGGTTATGACGGGAGAAATATATAAGTCTACATTTTTTGCTATTTTTGTAGATGAAATTGGCAGCGATTATGCTAAGAAACATTATATAGCAGGCGGTAATACGGGGTGGAACTTTTATGGTTCAGATATAGCGGATGATAATTCTACCGTGAAGATTTCTTTAAAATATACTGTTAAGAATCCATTCAATATATTAGGGAAAAGGCAGATTACAATATATGAAAAAAGAATAACTGATATATGGTTAGGAGAGGAAAAAGATGGATTTGAGTCAAATAACAATGACGAATCTGAGTATGTTTACATAACACAGTATGGTGAAGTGTATCACATAGAGAAGATGTGTAGTTATCTGGTAAGAAACATAAAAGCAGCATCGCTGGCTGAAATTACAGATTTAAGAAATGCTTCTGGAGGAAAGTATTACCCATGTAGTTTGTGCAAGGGTGCATCAGAAATTGTATACTACACAGATTATGGTGATAAATATCATGCATCTGATAGTTGTTATGCATTGCAAAGAACAATACTTAAAGTGAAAAAAGAAAAAATAAAAGGAATGGAATGTTGCAAAAAATGTATACATTCATAATCCAAAGGGGGTATATGGGAAGTCTGATTATGTTAACGGGGCTGGCTATAATGTCTTTTATGGATATAAAGAGAAGAGCAGTTCCAGTATATATGATAATAGTGATGAGTATTCTGGCAATTGGCATAAAGATAGCAGGATATATATTTGGATATAAGAAAGTGGATGTTTATGAAATGTTTATTATATTGGTTGTTACAACAGTATTTGTTGTGATATGTGTAATTAGTCATATAATGGGTGCGGCTGATGCACTTGTTATGGGAATAATTGCAATTGTTACAGGCATAAAAAAGGCAACATCAGTATTTTTTATGGCATTGATGTTTGTAAGCATAATTTCTGGGGTACTGCTTATTATAAAAAGATTAAAAAGAAAAGATACAATACCATTTATACCTTTTATATTTATATCTTATGTGGGGGTGATGATATGTGGTTAAGGGCATCATATACAGTGGAAAATGCGGTTATTACACCATTGTTTATGTTGATAATTATTGTTGTTATGAGAGCAAGTTGTGATATACATGATAATCTCATTCAGCGCAGCGTTAACAGTCAGTTTGTTATCCAGACAGAATTAGGGGGATTTAATGATGAAGATACGGACATGTATAGAATAAAAACGGAGGAATATCTTAAGAGAAGAGTGATTTTTTCGAAAAAATACAAAATAGAACCAGAAGCATCAATTGTAAGAACGAGTTCTCCAGAAAAAACTATAAGAATAGTCAATGCACTTAAAGAACTTAAGAATTAGGGGAGGATTAATATTGGGGAAGGAAAATATTAATATAAAATATGAGCATCAGAACAACAGCAATTATCTTGTGATAGAAGATAATGTTGAATATGATGATTACCAGTACAAAATGCTTAGGCGCAATAAACCAGAGCATTTTTTAAGATTCTCAATGTATTCTGTTAATGGCAGATATGGAATATATTACGACATTACATCAAGACAGCAGCTGAGTAAGTATTATGAATATGGGAAAATGACAATGGAGGATGTTAAATCCATATGTGTTAATATATCTGAAATGGTAAGAATAGCAGAAGATTATATGTTAGATATAGATCACGTGAAGATAGAACCCAGGTTCATATATATGGATGTTGGAACAAAGAAGCTGCAGTTTGTGTATCATACAAAGGTTAATGGATATAGTTTTAACGAAAGCCTTAAAATATTGTTTGAATTTATATTGGAACATTTTGATCATAGTCTGGATAAGGAGAGTATCGTACAATTATATGAAGTGTATCAGAAGGTAATTGTTGGAGATTATGATCCATTTAACCTTATGAGAATGTTTGGAATTAAAAAAGTAAAAAAACAGGAAGAATCTGTTATACAGGATATGCCAGAAAAACGGGATAAAGAAATAAAAACTGTTATAGCTGAACAGATGATTTCGGATAAAGAAGAAAAGGCAGATGAATCAGATGTTAATATAAGAAAAGTTATTATTGGTGTAGTAAGTATGGCTTTTGGTCTGTTAGGTATATTTGTGCCAGGATTAATACCTTTCAGAATCCCATCAGTCCTGAGTTTTATATGCATTGGTGCCGGAATAGGAATATTAGTATTTTGCAAAAAAGAACATAAAAAACTGCAGTCTGTTATACTTACGCAGAAACAGTCAATTCCATATGTTGTGAAGAAAGATACAGCACAGGTATTATATAATGAGAGTGTCAATGTAAACAACAAATGCATAGAAGAAAAAACGGTTTCGTATGACGATATATGCAATGAGACAATGCTGTTGTCTGAATATATGCCGGAAAAGAACAGTAGAAAAGAATTAAAACTTGTATTGCAGAAAGAAAATCTTATAGGAGAAGTGCTTATATATATAAGAGGGGTCGAGAATGAAGACGGGGTAATATGCATGGATAAGTATCCATATGTAATAGGAAGTTTTGAAAAGATGTCAGATGTTGTAATAAAAGCACAGGTAGTGAGTCGTATGCATTGCTGTATATATCATGAAGCATTTAAAGCTGATGAATATCTGGTTGAGGATCTTAATGCTACCAACGGAACATATCTTAATGGAGAACGGCTTGGCAATCATGAACGTAAAAAACTTTCTGATGGAGATGTGTTAAAAATTGCAGCTATATCCTTCAAGGTTGAAATAAGCTAGATTTTATGCTATATTCTGACTGGTATATCACGGTAAGTGACAATATTTATTTTTTGATATATATGGGGATTATAAGATGAATATTAATATATATTATGGTGGAAGAGGGCTTGTTGATGACCCTACAATATTAGTTATTAATAAGATACAGGAAGTTCTTGATGAGCTTAATGTCAATGTGAACAGATATAATCTGTATGAGATGAAGAATACAATAACAACACTGTCACAGACTGTTACAGAAGCAGATGGTATTATTCTTGCAACTACAGTTGAATGGGTAGGAATGGGGGGATATATGCAGACATTTCTTGATTCCTGCTGGCTTTATTCTGATAAGTCACAGATTTTAGATAAGTATATGTTTCCAGTTGTAATGGCAAGAACATATGGAGAAAGGGAAGTGACACTTGCACTTAATAATTCATGGGAAATTATTGGTGGAAAGATAGGACCGGCACTTAGTGCATATATAGATGATACTACTGATTTTGAGTTTAATGATAATTACAAAATAATAATAGAAAAATATGCTGAGAATGTATATAGAACAATTTCACAAAGAATTATGCAGCTTCCATCAAGTAGTCAGACTATTAAGAACAATATGCTTAAGGATACTATTAAGCTTACACCACAAGAAAGTGAACAGCTATCAAAATATGCTTCTGATGATGCATTTGTTAAGACACAGAAGCAGGATATTGAATCGCTTGCAAGTATATATAAGGAACTCCTTAATGATCAGGAAAATGGTGGAGATGATTATTATCTTAATGTTTTTAGAGATAATTTTAATCCTACAACAGGATATAAGAGTACATATATGATATCAATAAGTGATAAAGATAAGCTTATAAGTATTTATGTAGATGGAAGAGACATAAAAGTAACATTCGGAGAGAATAAGAGTGCTGATGTCATAGGAAAGCTTTCAAAAGAAACATTTGACCAGATAGTGGAAGGTAGAGAGACATTCCATCGTGCATTTATGACAGGAGCAATGACAGCACGGGGAAACCTTAAGACTCTCAGGATGTTAGATGAAATATTTAATTTTCAGAAATAATAGGAAAACGTATGCATAATATTGTTTTTCCGTCTGATTCAGTGAGTCTGGCATAACCGTTACCTGAGAGGCATATCTGATGTATTATTGACAGACCAACTCCTATATGACCAGATTTTGTTGAATAGAAAGGTCTGGATAGTTTAATGTAATCAGATAGGTATGAAGAATCATCGTGTGATGGCAGACCACCATTATTAATAATTTCTGTGATTACATAATTGTTACTCTTTCTGGTTATAAGGGTGATTTCACCAGTGCAGTCTGATGCTTCGCACGCATTCTGGACAGCTTCTGTAAGCAGGGTTTTGAGCTGGTCAGGATTTATGAGAATATCGGGAATATTATCAAGACAGAAGGTAAATGTACATGTATTATCGATTACGTCATCAATTATGTCTGGAACTTCATACATAATATCGTTGATATTAACTGGTTTTTTGTCAGCTTTTTTCATGCTGTATCTGTAAAGAGTTGTTCTTTCCATGTGATATATAAGCTGTGACAGGACATCTTCCATACGTATTATATATTTGTTTTCAGACAGTTCAGGAGATTTCTTTTTTAAAAGTTGGAAACTGGTTTTTAAATATGCCAGATGATTCTTTATATCATGGGAATCAATGGATAATTCATCAATAGAAAACATAGACATGTTGTCAAAGACAGAAATTATGTCGGGATTTTCGTTTATTAAGCAACATAGATTTCTATATTCATCATAGTTTAACATTTTATAAGAATTCCTTTCGAACATTAATTTAATAAGTTTTTTTCTATGAGGTTGTAATTGAACCTTCTTTAAGTTATCATATAAAAGTATATACGTATTCGAAATACATGTAAACAAAAGTATTTCGACAAATTTCGCGCAAAGTGAGGAAATGGTATGAAAAAGGATGATTGTATTTTTTGCAAGCTGGCAAACGGCGAGATTCCAACAAATGCTCTTTATGAGGATGATATTGTAAAAGTTATTTTCGATGCAAGTCCTGCCGCTAAAGGACATGTACTTATATTGCCGAAGGAACATTTTGACAATATATATGAACTTGATGATGACACTGCCGCACATGTATTTAAAGTAGCAGCTAAGATTTCTAAAGCGTATAAGAAAGCATTGGATTTTGATGGACTTAATATTGTTCAGAACAATGGAGAAGTAGCAGGGCAGACAGTATTTCATTTCCATATGCATATTATTCCTAGAATTAAAGGTGATACAGTTAATGTTGGATGGGTTCCGGGAACTGCAGATAATGACACTATAGCATCAATAGTAGAAAAAGTTACACCTTATCTTTAATGTTTGTATATGTTATATAATGAGGATATGAATAACGGATATTAAGCGGGAAACCGTAATGATATATAGAAAGAGGAGAAAGCATGATTAAATTAAGTGATGGAGGAGCATATCTTATCAACGGTGTCGATATTGTTGAGGATAGTGCTTCGGCTGTGAATGAAGTAGCTGCCAAGACAGGATGTTCAGTAACAAAGGAAGAGGCTGCTAAGAATACTATTGCATATGGAATTCTTGAAAACCATAACACATCTGGAAACATGGAGAAGTTAAAGATTAAGTTTGATAAGATGACTTCACATGATATTACATTTGTTGGAATTATACAGACAGCAAGAGCTTCAGGTCTTGAGAAATTTCCAATTCCTTATGTACTTACTAACTGCCATAACAGTCTCTGTGCAGTTGGCGGAACTATTAATGAAGATGACCATATGTTTGGCCTTACATGTGCAAAGAAATATGGCGGAATATATGTACCACCGCATCAGGCTGTAATCCACCAGTTTGCAAGAGAGATGCTGGCTGAAGGTGGAAAGATGATTCTTGGATCAGATAGTCATACACGTTATGGAGCTCTTGGAACAATGGCTATGGGTGAAGGTGGTCCAGAGCTTGTTAAGCAGCTTCTTAATAAGACTTATGATATTAACAGACCAGGAGTAGTTGCTATCTATATGACAGGAGAACCGGCAAAGGGGGTTGGTCCTCAGGATGTTGCACTTGCTATTATAGGTGCAGTATTTGGTAATGGTTATGTTAAGAATAAAGTTATGGAGTTCGTTGGACCTGGTGTTTCATCACTTAGTGCTGATTTCAGAATTGGCGTAGATGTTATGACAACAGAGACAACATGTCTTTCATCTATATGGAGAACAGATGATTTGGTTAAGGAATTCTATGATATTCACGGAAGAAGTGAGAGTTACAAGGAACTTAATCCTGGAAATGTTGCTTATTACGATGGTGTTGTATATGTCGATTTAAGCACAATCAAGCCAATGATTGCTATGCCATTCCATCCAAGTAATACATATACAATTGAAGAACTTAATGCTAACCTCGAGGATATTCTTCATGATGTAGAGAAGAAGGCTCTTGTAAGCCTTGATGGACAGGTTGAATATAAGCTTACAGATAAGATTAAGAATGGCAGACTTTATGTTGATCAGGGAATTATTGCCGGATGTGCCGGTGGTGGTTTTGAAAACATATGTGCAGCAGCAGACATTCTTAAAGGAAAGTCAATTGGTGCAGATGAATTTACACTTAGCGTATATCCTGCAAGTACACCAATTTATGTTGAACTTGCAAGAAATGGAAGACTTGCAGATCTTATGGAGACAGGTGCAATCGTTAAGACCGCATTCTGCGGACCATGTTTTGGTGCAGGAGATACACCTGCTAATAATGCTTTCTCAATCAGACATTCAACAAGAAACTTCCCTAACAGAGAAGGTTCTAAATTACAGAATGGACAGATATCATCTGTTGCACTTATGGATGCACGTTCTATTGCAGCAACAGCAGCTAATAAGGGATACCTTACAGCAGCAACAGACATGGATGTAGAGTTCACAGGACCAGCATATCATTTTGATAGTTCAATCTATGCTAACAGAGTATTTGACAGCAAGGGTGTTGCAGATCCGGAACAGGAAATCCAGTTTGGACCTAATATCAAGGATTGGCCAGAGATGGTTGCACTTCCAGAGAATCTTATTATTAAGGTTGTATCTGAGATACATGATCCTGTTACAACAACAGATGAGCTTATTCCATCGGGAGAGACATCATCATTCAGATCTAATCCTCTTGGTCTTGCTGAATTTGCACTTTCAAGAAAGGATCCTGCATATGTAGGACGTGCTAAGGAAGTACAGAAGGCAGAGAAGGCAAGAGAAGCAGGACAGTGCATGGGAGAAGCTTTACCAGAGCTGAGAGACATTATGCATAAGATTAAAGAAACATATGATGTGCATAAGTCTAATGTTGGTGTTGGAAGTACTATATTTGCAGTTAAACCGGGTGATGGTTCAGCAAGAGAGCAGGCAGCATCATGCCAGAAGGTACTTGGCGGATGGGCTAACATTGCTAATGAGTATGCAACTAAGAGATACCGTTCAAATCTTATCAACTGGGGTATGCTTCCATTCATAATTGATAAGGGAGAGCTTCCGTTTGAGAATGGAGATTATATCTTTATTCCAGAGATTCAGGATGCAATTAAGAATAAAGTATCTACAATCAAGGCTTTTGTTGTTAATAAAGATATGAAAGAGTTCGAACTTAAGCTGGATGAACTTACAGATGATGAGAGACAGATAATTCTTGATGGATGTCTTATTAATTATTATCGTGAGAACAAATAATAAGATGAAATATTAGTGTATACGGAAGTTGGTGAGCAGATGGCAGAACAGAATATACTGAATGGTAATCAGAAGAAGCTTGAACAGATTATTGGCGACGTTAAGGAACATAATACGAAGAAAGACAGACTTGAAAAGCTTGCGGAAAGCGTTAAAGATATTTCTAAGGAATTAGATAACGCGAGAAAAGAAAAACAGAATGAAACAGATTCCAAAATTAAAGCGAGTACAGATGCTATATGTGCCGGGTATGATAAGTCAATAGAAGCTGATAAAGAAAAAATTAAGACTGTTTCTGCTGAAAGAGATAAAGCCAAGATGGCAGGCGTTAAAGAAAGAATAAGCGCAGAGACAGCATCTTTAAGAGCGCAGAATGAAGATCTTAAAGATCAGATTAATGAAGCGTTTATACATGAGAATATCTCTAAAATATATAACAGTCAGTTATTTATATCGGTGTTTAATCCCAAGCAGCTTTTGGATTATGTGATTGATATAGCTGTCATGGTGGGATTGTTTGTGGCTGTTCCAATAGTTTTATTCTTATTGCCGGTGATTCCGCAATGGATTCTTCTTATATATTGTATAGCTGTATCATTTATATGTATTGTTGTTGTAAAGGCTGTCTTTAGAAAGATTGTGCTGAAACATTCTGAAACTATAATGGCTGCCCAGAGTACAAGAACGCAGATAAAAGATAACAATAAGCGTATTAAGAAGATTGAGAAGAACATCAGAAAAGATAAGAATGAAGATATGTATGGGCTTGAACCATTTGATTCTCAGATTAAAGCATTGTATGATGACATAGCGGAGATTGAAGATGAGAAACAGTCAGCCCTGGAGGATTTTGAAAAGAATACCAAGGCTGATATTATCTCGGAGATTAATGAACGCTATGCAGACAAAATATGCAATATGGAAACTGAGCTTGAAAAGAAAAAAGTGGAGTATGATGAACTTGATGATTTGGTTAAGAAGCAGAGAATATACATATCATCTAATTATGAAGCGTATCTTGGTAAAGAATTTATTAATGTAGATAAGCTTTCAGAACTTAATTCTATTATGAAGTCTGACTCAGCAGATACGATAGCTCAGGCTCTTGCTGTATATAATAATCGTCATTAAATGTTCTTAATGCCAGAACGATAGCATCAGCTATCTGGAATATAATTGACAAACGGGTTGTCTGAAGTGTGGATGATTCCATGTCATGGGAAGAGTTAACTATTCCTGTGATATGAAGATCTCCAACTTCAGGCAACTTTTTTTTCACTCCAAGACCGGGCTTAAGCGGTCCGCTTCCCAGAGTCATCATGCCAATATGGTCTTCTTTTCCAAGAGATGCATCAATTGCAATTATAAAAGGATTATCAAATGTTTTTTGCATAGATTTAATACAGTAATTAAGATTTGCAGCATGAACAGGCTGGTTAAGGTCGCCAAGCAGATAGATACCAGGAGAAATGAAATTTCTAAACTGATGACCTATTATAGGACCTAGACTGTCACCAGTAGAGCGGTCGCTTCCAATACACAGAATTACAATTTCCTGGTGAGGAAGAATTTTTTGGGTAACCATATCGGTGAGTAGTCTTCCCATTTGAGCGGGAGCTTTAGGGTTTTTTGAATCAAAATAATAAATCATGAGTTTGCCTCCAGGTCATTTTAGTAGCTTAGACAGGCTCTTTATAATGTGTACGCGAAAAAGAGATTAAATATTACCAAAAATGTTTCTGATATTTTTTAAATGAATGACAAAATCTGATAAATTTTTTCGTTATGTAGTGATATTATTCAAAAGAGTAATAATATAAGGAGGCACCATGATAGAAATAATATGTAATGAAGAAAATTCGGACAAGTCAAAACAAGTTACAAGAGGTGCGGCCATAAGGAGACCGAAAAATATTAAACAGATAGGCGAAGTGAGTTCTGATAAGAAAATATATATAGAGGATTATGCTTTTACATATATAAATTCAATTGCTTACAATAATCCGTCAGACTCACAGGCGGGAGTACTCTTGGGCGAAAATCAGACTGATGGAGATGAAAAATGTGTTTTTATTAAGGGGATAATAAAAGCAAAGCTGGGGACAGAAGTTGAAGAAAAAGGAGTATATTTTAACGAAAGTGTATGGAATGGGATATATTCAGATGTTGAAAAATATTTTCCAGATTTAGCAGTAGTTGGATGGTTTGCAGCAATTCCAGAGGTTACACCTGAAAGAATGATGAAATTAAAGAAAATACATCTTGATAATTTTGCAGGTACAATGAAAACATTTTATCTGATTGATACGGTTGAGAAAGAAGAAAATTTCTATTTATATGAAAATGGTGAACTAAAGAAGCAGAAAGGATATGTATGCTTTTATGAAAGAAATTATGAAATGCAGGAATATATGCTTGAGCGGCGTGAAAGAAAGTCAAGTGAAGACGGACCGGATAAGGTTATGAAATCAATCCGTAATATAATAAGAGAAAAAGAGGAATTACATGAACAGAAAAAGAATGCAAGATTTATGTATGGAGTAAGTACTTTTATGGTAATTGTTATTCTTGTCATTGGAATTAATCTGATGAACAATTATCAGAAAATGAAAAAATTTGACAAGTCAATAAGCAGTCTGATGGTTCAGATGTCAGGAAATGATACAGCAACACAAGAGGAGGTAGTTCCTGTTAATAAGCTTGAAGGTGGGGTATATCCTACAGAAGCGGAGACAACAAGCCAGACAGCTGTTACAAGTGTAGTTTCTACTGAGAATGTTACGGTAACGGCTGCTCAGCCGGTGGAAGAGCAGACTGTAGCTGCAACGGCAAATGAAGTAAAGACATATACAGTTAAAGCTGGCGACACAATTATGGGAATATGTAAAAAATATTATGGTGATACATCTAAATGCAATGAAGTTATTACATATAATAATATAAAAGATGAGAATTTTTTATATATAGGTCAGCAGATAAAACTTCCTTGATTAAATTCCCCAATATTGTATAATTAATTTAATGCGAGATGCAATAGAAAAGGGGAAATATATGGCAGATATAATATCTGGTAAATCCAGATTTAACGGGGACCGAAATGCTCCCGTAAAGAAAGTGATTAGTATTAACAGGGAAATGGCAGCATCAACAGAAGATAATGAAGATGTTCTGGATGAAGCTACTGTAAAAAGAAAAATAAGGAGACATAAGAGCAGGGTTGCAGTTGTTGTTACTATTATAATCGTAGTTATTCTGGCTGCAGTTTACATAGTATCAAGAGTAATAGATAACTATGATTACTCATCTTATGAAATAACCAATTCGGTAAATCGAGAGGATATAGAATCTTCGAAATATATAGCATTTGCAGATGGATATGTAAGATATAGTAATGATGGAATTTCCTATTATAAGAACAGTGGTAAGGTGATATGGAACCAGACGTATTCGATGCAGAATCCAAAGGTCAGCATATGCGGTAATTCTATAGCTGTTGCAGATATCAATGGAAGCAGTGCGTATTCATTTAATACGAGTGGACAGGTTGGTAAAGCAGATACATCAATGCCGATACTTCAGATAGAAGTATCAGACAGTGGAAAGATGGCAGCGGTCCTTGAGGATAATAATGCCAATTATATTAATATGTATGACACAAATGGTGAGAAGATATACAGTGTTAAAACGACATTGTCGGGAGATGGTTATCCTATAGATATAAGTATATCATCAGATGCGAAGAAACTAATAGCTTCGTTTATAAAAGTGAGCGGAGATGAGATTAAAACAAATGTAGTGTTTTACAATTTCTCTGATGTTGGAAAAAACGAAACAGAAAGAGTTGTTGGTGGCTTTAATTATGACGATATTATAGTTGGAGATGTAAAATTTGTAAATGACACAACAGCAGTTGCGGTTGGTGAAAATGTAGTGAGCATTTATAAGATAAAAGAATATCCAAGTCTGGAACATACTATTAATATAGATAATGAAATACAAAAAATATTTTGCAGCGACCAGTACATAGGTCTTGTTCTTGATAATTCAGAATCGGGAGATCCATATAAGCTTGTTGTCTATAATATATCAGGAAAACATATATTTGACACAACATTTGGCATACAGTATACAGATATGCAGTTTGACGGCAAGAGCGTTGTAATGAGTAATGCATCAACATTTGTGCTCCTGAATATGAGCGGTAAGAAGCTGGCAGATATTAGTTTTGATATGCCAGTGATAAATGTTTTGCCAACTGGAGCAAGAGGCAGCTATACAATAGTTAATTCAAAATACATACAGTCAATAAAACTGAAATGATAAGGAGGACGGCGAAATGCTGTTAGCAGGAGTAATACTTATACTGGTAATATTTGCACTTATAGGCTGGAGAAAAGGTGTAATAAGACTTGTTTTGTCGCTGGTATCAATGATAATAACGATAATGGCAGCGGTGGTAATAGCACCGTTGGCGACTACGGCAATAAAAAATAATACTAATATAGATGAAAATATAGCTCAGTCAATATATACAGTTCTTTATGAGAATAAAGAAGTAGATGAGTATTTTGAAGATAAACAGGTTCTTACGGGTGGCATTGATATAAGTCAGGTAGAATCACATATACAGACAGTAACGGATGTGGTGGCTGAGGTCGGGGATAAGATTAATCTGCCAGAGAGTCTTACGGAAGCAGTTAAGGCAATGCCAGACTCTGAACTTATGTCTGTAATCAGAGAATATGGAGAAGCATCTGTTAAAGAAATTACTATAAGATTAATTGCATTCAGGTTAGCGGATATAGTGTTGACAGCTATTGCGTATTTAGTCATAATGGTGGTGGTATCGATAGTACTTAGAGTTGTAGTTGCAGCGACAGGGTTAATAAGAAGACTTCCGGTAATAAAACAGGCAGACAAGCTGGGCGGATTAATAGTCGGGCTGGTAGAGGGAATTGCAGTTGTATGGATATTCTTTACCGTTGTGACAGCAATAAGTGGAACACAAGCAGCTTCTAATATATTAGTGCAGATACATGGTAATGCAATTTTAGAATCGTTATATAATTGTAATCCAATAACAAGCTTACTCTTTAGTACAATAAGATAAAATAAGGGAGGATGGAAATATGATATGTAAATCATGTGGAAGAGCAAATGAACTTGGAGCCAGATTTTGCAAAAGTTGTGGGGCACCGTTAGAAAGCGATGAAAGTATGCAGCAGAATAACACATATCAGTCAGAAAACGTATGCCAGCAGAATAATCAGTATGTTATGCCGGAAAGTATGTATTCAGGTACAACAAGAATGACAAAGAAAGAGTTTAATGAATGTGCTAATATTAAATCAATTACTAAGAATATAACTGCAGCGGCTATAATTGCATATGTAATTGGAGCTATAACATTCATTGTTAATGTAGTAATGGCTGGAAATATAGCAGGTCTTGTTGATGTCATGATTGTGGTGGGACTTGGGCTTGGAATACATTTGGCAAAGAGCAGAGCATGTGCCGTTATTATTACAGCATATTCAATAATTAATTTTATTTATGTGATTCTTCTTTCAGGAATGCCAGGAGGATGGCTTATTATAGTTTGTGGAGTATATTCTATTATATATACATTTAAATATCAGAATGCCTGGAATAAATATCAGCAGACAGGACAAATATAATCTATAATAAAAACGACACTATATTCTTGATGTATGCATTAAGAATATAGTGTCATTTTTATTTTTGTAACATATAATACATAAGAATTGTAAAAATGTATTACTATATATAGTATGATAGGAATGAATAAATACATATATATTGTGATAAATACCATTATGATATAAAAAACCAAAAAAATAGCAAAAAAAATTAAAAAAGTTGTTGACAATGTGTGTACCTGATGATATTATATACAAGTCGCCGCGGTAAGCGGTAACAAATAAGACTTAAAACACCAGATAAATACTGGGTTTGAGTGATACAGATCTTTGATAACTGAATAGAAAGACAACCTTGAAATTCTTTGAGAATTTTAAAATGATTCATTAATGAATCTTGCGAGTATCGAAAGATA